>Ga0114964_10001840_pt1 | contig 15348 bp, 12 predicted proteins | sample C_131016_MF_Meta_FD_92638 | JGI IMG/M metagenome (GOLD analysis project Ga0114964, IMG submission 92638) | Freshwater microbial communities from Lake Croche, Canada to study carbon cycling - C_131016_MF_MetaG | ecosystem: Environmental > Aquatic > Freshwater > Lake | place: Lake Croche, Canada... | reverse complement strand
GTCATCACGGTCGCCGGTCAGATGGATGATCTGGAGCGGCTGCCCCGCGGCGTTCCGGAAATCCCTCAGGAACGGCGCGCAGCGGAAGAGAAGCTGGTTGATCCCGGCGGCACCCTGGCTCCCACCCATCACCAGAAGCGTCGGACGCTCGGGATCGAGACCGAACGCAGCACGGGCCGCCGCCTTGTCGAGTGGAGTGCCGAGATCACGGCGGACGGGGGTGCCAGTGACGGTGCAGGAACTTCCCGGGAACGAGGCCTCGCAGACTTTGAGACCGAGGAGAATGCGGTCTGTCCAGCGGGCGGCTAGGCGGTTGGCACGGCCGGCAATGGCATTCGACTCGTGCAGGTAGCAGGGGATCTTTGCGAGACGGGCCGCCAGGAGCGGTGCCGCCGAAGTGAAGCCTCCCATGCCTAGCACGGCGACCGGTTGGTAGCGGGAGTACAACTGACGGCAGGTCGCGAAACTCTCCCAGGCGCGCTTCAGGAAGCGCGGGAATGCCGGGGAAAGGATCGAGGGCATGCCGATGGAGGGAAGCTTTTCCCTGCGGAACTCGGGATGATCGCGCAGGGCGACCGTGTCGATTTCCTTCTCGGAAACCAGGAGCAGAACCTCGTGCCCTCGCTCATGCAGCGTCTCCGCGACCGCCAACCCAGGGAAGAGATGCCCCCCGGTGCCTCCGCACGCGATGACGAACTGCTTGGGAACGGCCATGGAGTGAGCTTTAGATCCGGGGGACGGATCGCGATGCCAGAACGACATGGCGTTCCGTGGTCACGACAATCGGGGTGCCGGTCCGGTGAATGTTGACGAGGATTCCAATCATGAAAAGGGAGACTGCCAGGTTGCTTCCCCCGTAACTGATGAACGGCAGGGGCATTCCCTTGTTCGGTAGCAGCGAGGTGGTCATGCCGATATTGACCGCTGCCTGCAGGGAGATCAACAGGAGGATTCCGATGGCGAGGAGTTTTCCGAACCGGTCCCGGGCATTCGCGGCGATCAGGCCGCCACTCAGGATGATCAAGATGAATCCGAACACCACCACCCAGGTGAAGGGGAGCCCGAGTTCCTCGCCGATCATCGGAAAGATGAAATCGGTGTGAGCTTCCGGCAGGTAGAGGAGTTTCTGCCGCCCATTCCCCAGCCCCAGCCCCTCGAACCCTCCCGAACCGAAAGCGATCATGGCGTTCCACTGCTGGAGCCCCTTCCCGAGCTTTTCGTTCTCCGGATGGAGGAAGCTGGTCAATCGGGCATAACGCTCCGGAATAAAGCTCGCAATCCCGAGAATACCGGTGATCCCGAGTCCTCCCAACCCGCAGATGAACCATTTGTTAGCCCCGGCGACAAAGCAGATTCCCACCGCCATGGCGCCGATGAGAGCCGTCGTTCCGAGATCGACCTCAATGGCGATGAGCGCCAGCAGGAATGAGACCACACCCATCGGGATGAGAAGCCCTTGCATCACTCTCCGGGGCTCGGTTCCCGGGCGAGAAAACCACCAGCAGATAAAGAAAAGGGCGCCCACCTTCGCCAGTTCGCTCGGTTGGAAGGTGGCGGCATGGAGGTTGATCCAGCGGGAGGCCCCATTGATACGCATCCCGACGTGAGGAACAAAGCAGAGGGCCAGCAAGATGGCGGAGATTCCGTAGACATACGGCCACCACTGACGCCAGCGGTGGTAGTCGACAAGGGCTCCCGCAACACATGCACCTGTCCCGATCACCAACCAGAATCCCTGCCTCTTGACGAAGTAGTAGATATCGCCGTGACTGTCCTGCGCGAAGGCACTCGTGCTGAAGAGCATCACCACCCCGAGGGCGACCAACCCGACCACGGAGATCAGGAGGAGGTAGATGCCGCTTCGCTGCATGGACGGAGAATGTCGGAGAGAAGCGCTCGGTTACGGTTTATTTTCCCTTTTTTACGGTGGAGGCGGGAATCTTGAGCTGTTGACCGATCTGAATTTTCTTCGGATCGGTGATTCCGTTCGCCTTCATCAACTCATCGGGAGTGATCTTGAATTTCTTCGCGATCTTGTAAGGGCTGTCCCCCTTCACGACGGTGTACTCGGTCATCGGACCGCTGGCGGTATCTGCGGCGACAGCATTCGAGTTTGTGGAAGCAACGCCGCTCACCACCGAGGAGACCGCTCCGGGAAGCTTCGTGACACTCTCGGCAACATTGCCAACACCCGTGGCGACACCAGCCGCGGCCTGTGTGATCGCCTTTTCGGGAACCTTGAGAATCTGTCCCACTTGGATCACGGACTTCTCGGTCATTCCGTTGATTTTCTCGAGGTCAGGGATCGCCACGCCAAGCGAGGAGGCAATCCGTGTCATCGTATCCCCGGCCCGGACCATGTAGGTTTTCTTGGTCGAGGTTGCCGCGGGCGCACTCTCCGCAGGAGTCACAGCATTGGATGCCTCGGGCGCGGGTGACTGGGCTCCGGCCTTGGAAGCGCCTGTGGCGGCAACACCCACTCCGGCCGCTTTCGCAAGAACCCCCTTGGCACTTGCCAGCAACCCTTTGGCACCGCCGGCATTGTTCTGGGACTGGGCCCCCTCGGCGCTTTTCGCCGCTGACGTCGCAGGCTTTGCGGCTTTCGGAGCTTCGGCAACCTTGGCCACCAGCGGCGTCTTCACCTCAGATGGAGGCTTCTGCCCGGAGCCTCCGGAAGAGTCACCTTGATTACCCGAGGGTTCCTGAGTGGGGCCCGTGGGAGGGAGTGGCGCGGTCTTGGCGACCTTGGTGGCCGGAACCTTTCCGGCCTTCATCGAATTGAAGGCATAGAGTCCTGCGACGGCGATCACGTGAAGCATCAACACGACCAGAAAGGCGTGCGAGAGCTTCATGTTCGGTTCCGGGCCATAGTCGTCATATTCCTCGGCGGAGTTCATGGTTGCGGCGCGCGCGCGGAGCCGACGGGTGCGTTTCGGGTTCATCGGGTTCATAGCGTGGTTGGGTTGGTTGTTGTTAAGCGGTTGCTGCGGGTTGGGGTTGGCCTGAAAGATCGTGGACGAGGCTCCGGAAGGCTTCCCCGCGCCGAATGTAGTCGCGGAACATGTCGAAGGAGGAGGTGCCGGGTGAGAACAGGACCGTGCTTCTGGGTTCGGCTTTCTCCGCGGCCGCCGCGACCGCCTCTTCGAGACTCTCGGCAATGATCGCAGGAACGGGTGCCCAGTCGCGTGCGATCCGGTGGCGCATCTCCCCGATGAGCACCGCAAGACTCACCCGCTTCCTCACGAGAGGGGCAATCGGGGCGAACTCGAATCCCTTGTCCTTTCCTCCCGCGATCAGGATCAGCGGCCCATCCACCGAGCGGATCGCCTGCTCCATGGCGTCGAGGTTGGTTGCCTTGGAGTCGTTGATCCAGCGCACTCCGGCTTTCTCGGCAATGAACTCGCAGCGGTGTGCCGGCGGGTCATAGTCGCTGACGGCTGCCGCCATGCGCGTGGTGTCGGCTCCCAGGGCGATCCCGGCACCAAAGCCCGCCATGACATTGGCCGCATTGTGAGGGCCCCGGAGCCTCGTTGTGTGGAGATCCAGCAGAAGCTTCCCGCCGTGACGAATCTCACGGCCGTTTGCAAAGGTCAGATCCGCATCAGAATCGGTTGTGCTAAAAGTGATTGCATGTGCCTTGAGCGCGGGCAACTCCTTCGTCGAGGGAATGACAACCCAATCCTCCGCGGTCTGGTTCTCAAAGATCCGGAGCTTCGCGTCGCGGTATTCGTTCATCGAGGGATAGCGGTCGAGATGGTTCGGGCTGAGGTTGAGCCAGAGCGCCACCTTGGGACGGAACTTTTGAATTGTCTCCAACTGGAAGGAGCTCACCTCCGCGACGAGGATCTCCCACGGGGTGTTGTCGAGGAGGAGTTCCGACATCGGCGTCCCGATGTTTCCACACGCGGCGGCACGCAGTCCGGCTCCGCAGAGCATCCGCACGGTGAGTTCCGTGGTGGTCGTCTTGCCGTTGGTTCCCGTGATGGCCACGACGGGAACCTTGGTCAGCGTGAAAGCCAGTTCCATCTCCCCGATCAACAGGGTTCCCTTCGAGGTCACATTGGTGACGAGCGGCACACTTTCCTCGATACCGGGACTCAGGATGGCAAGGTCGTAGCGGGTGGCATCTTTTTCCGCATCGCTTCCGATGATGACACCGATCCCCTCGCCCCTCAGCATCGCGGCGCGCTCCTGAAGAAGCGTGGAATCATCGCTGTCGAGTGCCGTCACCCCGGAACCGCAGCGCCGGAGAAGGCGCGCGGCCGCAATGCCACTGCGCCCGAGACCGAGAACCACGGTCTTCAGGCCGGCATAGGAATTGGACTCGGGAATCATCGGTTGAAAAATCGTGGTCGTTAGCGGAGCTTGAGAGTGGCTAAGCCGAGAAGACCAAAGACGATGGCCATGATCCAGAAACGGACGGTGACGGTGTTCTCCTTCCAGCCGGAGAGTTCGAAATGATGATGCAGCGGCGACATCTTGAAGATGCGCTTGCCGGTCAGCTTGAAGCTCGCCACCTGCAGGATCACCGAAATGGCCTCGGCGACAAAAACACCGCCGACAATCGCAAGTAGGAGTTCCTGCTTACAACAGATCGCGAGCACACCAAGCAGACCGCCGATAGCAAGTGACCCAGTATCCCCCATGAACACCTTGGCCGGATGGCAGTTCCACCAGAGGAATCCGAGCGCGGCGCCGGCCAGAGCGAGACTCACCACGGCAAGCTCACCCGAGAAGCCGTAGTAGGGGATCTGCAGGTAGGCCGCCGCCTTGTAGTTTCCCGCGAGGTAGGTAAAGACTCCGAAGCAGATCCCCGCCATGACAGTGCATCCGGAGGCAAGCCCGTCGAGACCATCGGTGAGATTCACCGCGTTGGAGGTCCCGACGATGATCAGGAGGTAGAACAGATACGTCCAGAGGCCAAGGCTCAGCACCGGCCCCTTCACAAAGGGAACGAAAAGCTCCTGGGCCTGTTTTGCAAGCGAGGGGGAGAGCAGGAAGAACGCCGTGATTCCCCCCGCCAGCACGCACTGGAGAAGGAACTTCAGGCGACTGCTGATGCCGGCCGAGCTTTTTTTGGTGACCTTCAGCCAGTCATCGTAAAAACCGAGGCCTCCGAGAAAGAGCGTGGTGATCAGGCAGAGCCAGACAAAGGGATTGTCGGGACGTGCCCAGACCAGCGTCGAGATGACGACGGCCCCGATAAGAAGAACGCCCCCCATGGTCGGCGTACCCTTCTTGCCGCCGTGAAGCTCGTTGAGACGATGCACCTCCTCGGCGCTCCGGATCGGCTGGCCCAACTTCAACTTCACCAGGCGACGGATCAGCGAATCACCGAAGAGCAGGCAGATCAGGAACGCGGTGAGCCCTGCGCAGAGAGCCCGGAAGGAAATGTACTGGAAGACATTGAGCGCCTTGTTGAGCTGGATGCCGTGCAGAAATCCGAGTTGAGAGAGATAGTAGAGCATCTGGATGTTACGTCAGGTGTTGAAGAATCTGTTCCATGCGACCGCTCCGGCTTGCCTTGAGGAGAACCAGATCGCCCGGGGCGAGAAGTCGGGAAAGGATTCCGGCCGCCATCGCATTGCTGGAAGCAAGTTGCGTTCCGGAATGACCTGCTTTCACCGCGGCATCAGCGATGGCGGAGGCCTCCTCCCCCACGCAGATCAGGGTGTCGACAATTCCGGCCGCCTTCTCTCCGACGCGCTGGTATCCCGCAGCGGTATGGTCACCGAGTTCCCCCATCTTGCCGAGAACGGCGATCTTCCTCCCCTTGACCGTCACGGAGTCGAGTGTCTCGAGGGCAGCCACCATCGAGTCGGGATTCGCGTTGTAGGTGTCGTCGAGGATAGTGGCACCGCGCATGGTGTGACGCGCGAGTCGTCCACCCGTAATGGAGGTTTTTCCAAGGGCCCCCACGCACTCTTCCAGCGAAATCCCGCAGAGCGTCCCCGCGGCCACGGCGAGAAGGGCATTACCGACCATGTGACGTCCCGGCACGGGGAGTCGCGCCTCCGCCCTGCCGAAATCACCCTCGATCACAAAACTGCTCCCCTCGAGATCCGGCTTCAGATCGATGGCACGAAGATCCCCCTGACCAAACCCGACCTCGATAATCCGGGCGGAGGTTCTCCCCTTGAGTTCCGCTGCAAAGTCATCAAATGCGGGAATGATACCGAATCCGGAAGAGGGGAGTCTCTCCAAGAGATCCCCCTTCTCCCTGGCGATCTCCTCACGGCTTCCGAGAAACTCAATGTGGGCGCTTCCGATGCCGGTGATGATGCCGATCTCCGGACGAGCAAGCCCGGCAAGCGGAGCAATCTCGCCGCGGTGATTCATCCCGATTTCCCAGACAGCGGCCTCATCAGAGGTGTTGGCCTCGAGGATCGAAAGCGGGAGACCGATCTGGTTGTTGAGGTTTCCTTTTGTGGCCGTCACCCGGAGCTTTATTCCAAGCACGGTGGAGGTCATATCCTTCACCGAGGTCTTGCCGCTGCTTCCGGTCACCACCACGGGACGCAGGTTCAGGTGGGAACGCCATGCGGAGGCCAGCAGGGTCAGTCCAGCCAGCGCATCGGGCGTCGAGAGGATGCCGAAGCCTGAGGGGAGACCCGTGGGTGCCTCCGCATCGCAGAGGGCGGCGACAGCCCCCTTGGAAGCGGCCTCGGCAATGAAGTTGTTGCCGTCGAAGTTCTCTCCGCGCAACGCCATATAGAGATCACCCTCCCTGATCTCGCGCGTATCCTTGCAAATACGAAGCGCCTGGGCGGAAGGATCACCGGCAAGGAGCATTGCTCCGCTCATCTCGGCGACTTGGGAAAGGGAAAGGGGGTTCATCGCGTCATCCCTCCGGTGGTTTCCCGATAGTCCTTGCCCGCCATGCAGCGGGCAGTGACCTTCACATCGTCGAAGGGATGACGACCGGTCACCGTTTCCTGGTAATTCTCATGCCCCTTCCCGGCAACAAGGATGAAGTCTCCGGGGTTCGCCAACTCGACAGCGCGCCGGATCGCGCTCTCGCGGTCGACATAGGTCTCATGGCCGGAACCTCGGAAGCCCTTGCTGACTTCACGCAGGATCGCCATCGGATCCTCACTCCTCGGGTTGTCCGAGGTGACGATCACCCTGTCCGAGAGGGCTTCGGCTACGGCCGCCATCAGCGGACGCTTCGAGTGATCACGATCACCCCCGCAGCCGAAGACCGTGATGATGCGTGCGGGGCCTAGTTGCCGGAGGGAGCGTAGCACGTTCTCCAAGGCATCCGGGGTGTGGGCGTAGTCGACAAAGGCCTGGAAGTTCTTTTTTCCGGGAACCCTCTCAAGCCGGCCCGGGACCTGTGGAACGGATGCCGCCGCCGCGATCGCACGCCGGAGCTCCACCCCCATGGAGGAGACCGCCGCTAACGCGGCCAGCGTGTTGTAGACATTGAAGAGGCCGATCAGCGGTGTCCTCACGAGATAGCTTCTCCCCTTGGCATCGAGTTGGAAGGTTGTGCCGGTCGCCGCATGACGGATGTTGCTTGCACGGAAGGCGCAGTTACTACCCTGACCATAGGTGATGACCGGAACCGAGGAGGGGATCCTGTCGAGAAGGCGACGGCCGTAGCGGTCGTCCGTATTGATGATCGCTCGACCCTTCTTGCCGGCCTGCAATGGGAGGCGGGTGAAGAAGAGTGCCTTCGCCTCGAAGTACTCATCCATCGTCCCATGATAATCGAGGTGATCCTGGGTCAGATTCGTGAAAATCGCGGCGTCGAATTCAACTCCTCCGGCACGGTGCTGAATCAGCGCGTGACTCGAGACTTCGAGGGAGGCTGCCTTGAACCCCCCGTCACGCATCGCGCCGAGCATGCGCTGCAGATCGATCGACTCGGGTGTCGTCCTCGAGGCGGGTTCGACGACTCCGGGGAGGACATATTCAATCGTTCCCACGAGGCCGCAGGCACGACCCACTGCATCGCAGAGATGACGGATAATCCATGCGGTCGTGGTCTTCCCGTTGGTTCCGGTGACGCCAGCAACGGCAAGGGAGGCGGAGGGATTTCCGTAAAAAGTCGACGCGATGCCGGCCATGACCTCCCTGGCCTCCGTGACACGCACGATCGGAACGGTGACGCCCGGGAGTTCCTCCTCGGTCACGACGGCAACGGCTCCGCACTCGACCGCCTGCAGAGCGTGCCGGCTCCCATCATCCTTGCTTCCACGAAGGGCGAAAAAGAGATCCCCATTCTCTACGACGCGCGAGTCGCAGACCAGTCCCGTCACCTCGGACTCCCCCTTGCCGGTGACCGAGAGGATCGGAAGACCGCTCAGAAGCGTCTCCAGCCGGAAGGGGCTCCGCGTTGGGCGTGATTGCAGGGTCATGGTCATCCTCAACGGACGGACGCGGTGGCGCCTCCGGTGTTTCCCGATTGGGCAGTCACGCGCACCTCCTCGGCGGGAAGATCGAGATAACGCGCCGCCTTCGCGCCGATCTTCGAGAAGACCGGCGCAGCGACAAGCCCGCCGTAGTTCGCGGAGGAACCGATCTTGGCGTCATCCACGATCACGAGCCCCATGAGTTTCGGGTTCTCGGCGGGAAGGTAGCCGGCAAAGGAGACGATGAAGCGTCCGTCGAGATAGCCACCATGCGGGTTTAACTTCTGGGCCGTCCCGGTCTTTCCGGCAACCGTGTAACCCTCGACCTTGGCCTGCGGGGCTGTTCCCTCCGCGCTGACAACTTTTTCAAGTGAGGCCGAGACAAACTTAGCCGTCTTCGGGGTGATCACCTCGCGGACAAGGTCGGGTTCGTTCTCGGAACTCCCCTCGCCTCTACTGATCACAAGGCGCGGCTTCATGAGCCTGCCGCCGTTCGCGATCGAGGACATCGCCATCACCATCTGGATCGGGGTGACCGCCACTGACTGGCCGAACGCCATGCGTGTCTTGGTGAGCATGTCCCAACGGCCGGGAGGGTTCACCATCCCCGAGATCTCACCATGGAGAGGAATGCCGGTCTTCTCGCCGAATCCGAAGCGGCGGACATAGCCATAATAGTCGGCGTCCTTCATCCGTAGGGACATCTTGGCCGAACCGATATTAGAGGAGAACTGGAGGATCTCCTCCACACTCATGTCCCCCGCCTTGTGGTGATCCTTGATCGTCTTGCCACCATAACTGAAGAGGCCGTTCTCGCAGAAAATCCTCGTTTTCTCATCCACAACACCCTCGTTCAGCGCGGCTGAGGCCACGACGATCTTGAAGGTCGATCCGGGTTCGTACATGTCGGTGATGGCACGGTTGCGCATCTGATCGGGTTGCGCCTGATTGAAGTGATTCGGGTCGTAATTGGGCCGGCAGGCCATGGCCAGGATCTCCCCCGTCATCGGATCGGCAAGGATCGCCGAGGCTCCGGCCGGATGGTAGGTCTTCCAAGCCTCGTCGACCTCCTTCTCGACGATCGCCTGGAGACCCATGTCGATCGTGAGCCGGATATCGGTTCCCTGCTCGGGCAACTGCTCCTGGCCGCGGTAGAGCACGATTTCCCGGCCTTTGCGGTCACGCTCGATCCAGCGGAAGCCCTCGTGCCCACTGAGTTCCGCATCGAAGATCTTCTCGATCCCGTCGATCCCATGGCCGCCCCGGTCGGCAAATCCTAGGACATGGCAGAGCATCTCGCCGTTGGGATAGTTTCTCTCCGAAGCCTCCTCGGGATAGAGACCCCGGAGTTTCGCGGCATCCATCGCCCGGAGCAGGTTCTGGGTGTTCTCCTCGCTCACCCCCTTGCAGACGATCATGTAGGCTTTCTTGGAGCTGAAAGCAGAGGTGAGTTTTGCGCGCAGTTCGCCCCCATCCATTCCGAGAAAAGGGGCGGCAAGCGTTGCCAACTTGGCGGGATCCTGAATACGGGTCCCGTCGGCGGTGATGGTGCGGATCGGCACGTTCACCGCAAGTTCCTCGCCGTTACGGTCGAGGATGCGGCCTCGGCGCGCCGGAATCACCTTCTTGATCAGATGCTTCTCGGCGGCGATCGCCGAGAAGTAATCGTGCTGGAGCACCTGAAGATTGATAAGTCTCCAGGCAAACCCCGTGAAGACCAGGACCAGCAAGGCGCAGAGCACGCCGATGCGCCCTGTCATTCCGTTCACCGTTTGAGAACGCGCTGGGGAACCCCGGAACCGAACCTAGGGTCCGTGTCACGCAAGGCTGTGCGCAGTACCCCGTCAACTTCCGCGGGAATAGGGGGGGTGACCCGGGCAATGGCCGTGTCGCGGATTGTCTCCAGACGGATGTAACCCTCGTCAAGGCGTCGCTGCAGGGCGCCGCGGGATGTCAGGGTCGTGATGCGGGCCTGCAACGCCTCGCACTTGGCCTCCGTCTCATGGAGTTCGGCCTCCACGGAGCGGGCCTGGTTGCCGACGGAGTGCTGCTGGTTCTTGAGATAGACGAAGAAGAGCCCGGCGATGATGAGAAACCCGAACAAAACCATCATGCGAGTGAGGAAGTTGACCTCGATAGCATTTGTGGCGCGGCGGCGGTTACCCTTCATGGCCTGCCTCCCTTCGCTTGAATGCCGCAGGATGCGCAGCGCTCCACGACCCTGAGGCGGGCGCTGCGGGAGCGCGGATTGGAAGCAAGCTCGGCGGGCGACGCGGTGACGGAGCGGGGAGTGACCGCGTTGAAAAGACGCCCGGGATTCGGGCGCGGCGCGGGCCAGGTCGGGTCGTCAATCTCGGCCACCGAGTGGCGGCGGAAGAAGTGCTTCACGATCCGGTCCTCCAGGGAATGGAAGGTGATGACCGCCATGCGGCCGCCCGGTGCGAGCAGCGAAGCAAAAGCCGGAAGCGCCCGCTCCAGCGAGCCGATCTCGTCGTTCACCGCGATCCGGAGAGCCTGGAAAACACGGGTGGCGGGATGACGGGGCCCCGTGCGGCCGGCGGCGATCAGTTCGGCCAGTTCCGCCGTTGTCTCCAAGGGCTTCTTCTCACGGGCACGAATGATGCGGGCGGCGAACTGGATGGCCCTCGGTTCGTCCCCGTACTCGCGGAAGATCCTCGCAAGTTCCGAAGCCGATTCCGTGTTCACCAGATCGGCGGCCGTACGTCCGGCATTGCCCATCCGCATATCGAGAGGGCCCTCTCGCTGGAAGGAAAATCCACGCTCCGGCGTGTCGAGTTGATGCGAGGAGACGCCGAGATCGAGCAGGATCCCGTCGACCGAGTGAATGCCCAGGGCGGCAAGGGCCGCGGGGGCATCGGCGTAGTTTCCCTCGAGGGCCGTGAACGACTCCCCGTGCGGGGAGAGCAGGGCGCGCGCATGAGCCAGCGCCTGGGGATCACGGTCGAAAGCAATAACCCGCGCCCCGCCCTTCAGCAGCAAGCCGCTGTGGCCTCCCCCCCCCAGGGTCCCATCAATGATGGTACGGCCGGGAGCGGGGCGCAGGAAATCGATGACCTCCGCGGCCAGAACGGACTCGTGGCGGAAGGAGATGCTCATGGAAAGTGGGATCGGGGGAAAGGTCGGGGTGCCGAGGTCGTGGTGTGCCCGGAGGAATCTGTTGCGTCGGAGCTTGAGTTGGTGGCGGGTCATCGGTTCACGGCATCGGTTAGAGCCCGATCATCTCGGCAACCTGGCGGTAGGTGGCGGACTCGGCCGCGCTGACCTCGGCCCAGCGCTTGGCATTCCAGATCTCGAATCGGCTGCGCCCGCCGACAAGCACCACCTCACCGTCGAGCTTCACCGCGCCGCACTGCTCCTCGGGAAGAAGGATGCGGCCGTTGCTGTCGGCGCCGACCGCGCGTGCCTGTCCGTAGAATTGACGGATCGCCTTGCGCCGCTCGGGCGCGGGAGCGCCGCTCTGCTCGATGCGTGACTCGATCGAATCGAACTCCTCGGGCGGCATCACGATGAGGCAATCTCCCGAGGGCCCGGGAATGGCGTGGAACTCGTCCGGACCGCCATTCAGCCACGCCGCCGGAATCGTGACACGATTCTTCGCATCCATGGACCTTTCGAAGGTCCCGGCGTAGCTGATCGGTTTCTGGGTGGTTTTGGGCATGAGGCATGAGGTGGGAAGAAAGTCCACTTTCCTCCACCACGCCCCACTTTTTCCCACCAAAGGAGAAAACGGTCAATGTAAAAAAAGAAAAAGAAGGGGGGATTTCACCCCAACCGAGACCCTCCCTGTGGCAAAATCCCAAAACTCCCCAACCCGCACAACGGGATCCGACCTAGGAAGGTTCGTCTAATGAAGAGTGCTTGGTAAAAGGCCTGGTACTTCACGCGCAACCGCTCTTAGGCGCGGGAATTTCGGATAACGGGCAATTCCCTCAGTTTTTAAGTCAGCTAGGACGCAGCGATTTTAGATGCAGTGCAAACCTGCGACTGGCGGGAGCAGGTAGTAATGCCGAAGGCAGCCCCGTAAGGGGCGAGCGGCGTGGGCACGCCCGAGTACAAGGAATCCAAGCGAAGCTGGATGCAACATATTGCCTCGCCGTCTCCCGACGACCTAGCCCCTATGGGGCTGTGCTTCGCACAGGCTACTCCGTGCTTCCTGCACTCGGCGTTGCAAAGCGCAGGATAACACCGCGCGGCGCAAAAATCCCAAGCCTTAAGATTAACCGGGGATGTTTTTGAGGAGTTCCGAGTTCGTCGGATACCGACGGATGAAGAAGAGCAGGCGTTCGATTGCCTCGATCGGTTTGTGGCCGGCGAGCCCGCGGCGGATGATGTTGATCTTGTGCATCTCCTCGGGGGTGAGGAGGAGTTCCTCGCGACGCGTGCCGGAAAGGAAAATGTCAACGGCGGGGTAAATGCGCTGGTCGCTGATCTTGCGGTCGAGGACGAGCTCCATGTTGCCGGTGCCCTTGAACTCCTGGAAAATGAGGTCGTCCATGCGGCTGTTGGTCTCGATGAGGGCGGTCGCCATGATGGTGAGCGATCCGGCCTCCTCGGTGTTGCGCGCGGCGGCGAAGAGCTTGCGGGGGATCTCCATGGCGCGGGAGTCCATGCCGCCGCTCATGGTGCGGCCGCCACCGCCCTGCGCGTTGTTGAACGCGCGGCCGATGCGGGTGAGCGAGTCCATGAGAACGAAGACGTCCTTCCCCTGCTCGACGAGGCGCTTGGCACGGTCGATGGCGATCTGGGCGATGCGGGTGTGACTGCGGAGATCGCTGTCGTTGGAGCTGGCGTAGAGTTCGGCCTGCGGGACGGTGCGCTTGATCTCGGTGACCTCCTCGGGACGCTCGTCGACCAGAAGGATAATGAGCTTCATCTCGGGGTGGTTCTTCACCACGGCGTCGGCGATGTGCTGGAGCAGGGTGGTCTTGCCGGTGCGGGGAGGGGCGACGATGAGGCCGCGTTGCCCCTTTCCGACAGGCGTCATGAGATCCATGACACGGGTGGTGAAGCGCTCGGGAACAGTCTCGAGCTTGATCCGCTTGTTCGGGCTGATGGTGGTCAGTTCCTCGAAGAGGGGGATGTTCACGAACTTCGCGGGATCGGCTCCCTCGATCTCGGTGGCGCGGAAGAGCTGGATGCCACGGGGGCCGCGGCGGGTCTCACCCTTGATGAAAACGCCGTCGCGGAGGTTGTGCTCGCGGATGACTTCCGGGGTGATGAAGATGTCGTTTTGGGTCGCGGAGTAGGCGCGCTTGGCCTCGCGGAGGAATCCGAATCCCTTGCCGGAGACCTCGACAATCCCCTCGGCGTAGGTCGGCTCGGGCGGAGGCCCATCCTGCACGGGGGCGTCCCCGGCGGCCGGCGCGGCAAACTCGTCCGGGCCGGGACCATGCTCCCCACCTTGATCGTTGGGGCCGCGGTTGTCCCTGTTGTCCCGATTGTTCCGGAACGGCCTGCGGCCGCGGGGATTGCGACCTCCACCCCGGCGGTTGCGGTCAAACCGGCGTCCTCCCCCACCCTGACCGCCCTGCTGCTGTCCTCCCTCGGAGCTGCCGCCTTGGTTGGCGGGTGCCTCGGAAGAAGAGGGTTGTGCGGGGGCTTGATCGTGGGGCTGATGGTCGTCGCTCATGGGATGAAAAGATGTTTAGGCTGAAGGCTTTTAGACTGTTAGGTCAGAGGTGATTTGCTGAAGGGGGAGAATCTTGCAGTTGTGGCTCCAGATGATGTTGCTCCAGATGATTTGGAATGAAGGGAAAACCTGGAATAGCCCCGCGGTTGGGGACTCTTGACCGGGTGACGATCGGGATGACCGGCGGGTGAGATACCGGCTTTCCGTCGGACCGACGGCCAATTCCGTGTTGGAATGGATGAACTGCTGGACTGCGATTGGGTTGATGGATCTCGGAAACCAAACAGCCGGGGTTACTTCAACTCACCGGCAACCGTGTGGGGAGAGATCCTGAGAGACCGAAACTTGGGCGTTAGCAAACCACACCGCAGGGCTAAGTCAAAGCCTTTTTGCGAGGGGCCCCGAATCTTCCCCTAAAACTGCTTGTGAGCCCCGATTTCCATCAGATGGAGGGTCTTCCCCGCCTTGGCAAAGGCCTCTCTGGCCGCCGCATGGTCGATCGCGATCAGGGGGAAGGTGTCGTAATGGACCCCGATGATCTCGGTGCATCCGAGCCATTCCGCGGCCGTGACCGCATCCTTGATCCCCATCGTGAAATTGTCACCGATGCAGAGGAGGGCGAACTTGAGGGGGCCGGCCTTGGCGATCAGCTCGATGTCGCGGGTCAGCGCGGTGTCGCCGCTGTAATAGAAGGCCCCCTCGGGCGTCTCCACGCGGAATCCCCCCGGCTGTCCGCCGTAGGTGCCGTCGGGCATGCTGCTGGAGTGGATCGCCGGGGTGAAGGTGACCCGGCCGAAGTCGAAGCTCCAGGAGCCGCCGGAGTTCATGGGGTGGATTTTCTCGAGCCCCTTGCCGCCGAACCACTGGAGCAGATCGTAGCTCCCTACCAGCGTGGCGCCGCTCAGGCGGGCGATCGCCTCGACATCGGCGACATGGTCGAAGTGACCGTGCGAGATGAGGATGTAGTCGGGGCGGAGGTTCGCGTAGTCGACGGAGGCGGCCAGGGGATTCGGCGTGATGAAGGGGTCGAAGAGCAGGGACTTGCCGGAGACCTCGACCGAAAAGCAGGAGTGGCCGTAATAGGTGACGATCATGGCGCAAGATTCGCTCCCAAACCACCCATGAGCCAAGCCGTAAAAATCGCTCTAAACCTTGCACGGCGCCCACGGCGGACTCACTCTGAAACCAACGCCTTCCTCACGAAACTTCCGAACCCAGATGACCATCGACCCGGAAAAGAAAATCGCCGGACTCCTCGTCCCGCTCTTCGCGCTGAGTGGACGCCATGATCTGGGTGTCGGCGACACGGAGGCCCTCTCCGAGGTGATCGAATGGGCGGCC
>Ga0114964_10001839_pt1 | contig 15349 bp, 21 predicted proteins | sample C_131016_MF_Meta_FD_92638 | JGI IMG/M metagenome (GOLD analysis project Ga0114964, IMG submission 92638) | Freshwater microbial communities from Lake Croche, Canada to study carbon cycling - C_131016_MF_MetaG | ecosystem: Environmental > Aquatic > Freshwater > Lake | place: Lake Croche, Canada... | reverse complement strand
CCCGTCCCCTCACGACGGTAACGTATTATAATTTTAAGAACATTCTAGACTTAAAATTATATGTTGTACTCCAAAAGGAGGCTTGGGGTTAAACCAATCTATACTCGGTGGTCAAGTAAATCTCAATTGGGCCTTGATAGGAAACGTCGGGTTTAGGGCCCCAACGTAAAATAAGAAGAAAGTGCAGAACGATCCATATCGGTCACGTCTTGCACGGTCGATGCCGATTGAGAGATCAACGCACGCAATCCATCATTTCCTGTAACATTTGGCATTTTTACAGTAAACACAAGATACAAGTTTGCTTTTGCCAGACCCAAATGTGGAATGGTTTTGACCGTGTATGAATCCGTTGGTCCATCCGAGGACATGTTGATTGGAACACCAAAATGATCAAGGGATCGCTGAAACCCAAATAGCGCTTCATAAAGTGAGAGAGGAACTGTTCGGTACAACTCGTTGTTTTTACGCTTGTAGACCGCATGTGGCGCAACCGTAAGCTTGACAATCACGTCACCGCGCTGCGTAGTAGTTTTGTGCCCTTTGCCTTGTAGCGTAATGACATCTACCCCAGCACGAAGTGGTGTTAATACGGTTTCGATCTTTTCACTCTTGCCTCGTCGATGACACGTTTGGCATTCTGCCCCCACCTTCTTTCCTTTCCCTTGGCATGCATCACATGGCGAAACCGTTTGCTGAATCATGGGACCCATTTGTTGAATACGCATGGTTTGACCCATACCATTGCACGTATCACATCGACTCACTTTCCCACCTTCACCGCCACAGCCCCCACAATCTTCTTCGTATGTATATGTCACCGAAATAGTTTCCTCCTTGTACATTTGTTCTAATGAAACGGTTAGGTGTTGTTGAATCGCCGGTAGTTGACGCTGAGAGTGAGGTGGTGCAGCTTGTGCTTGCCCACCTCCAAATGGGTTCCCATTCATTTGGACATTAAATGGAAATCCTCCTCCCCCAAATGGGTTTCCATTCATAAAGGGAAACCCAGCTCCAAATGGATTTTGCTGCTGAGGTTGCTGTTTTAGCGCATCCATCCCAATTTGATCGTACAATCGGCGTCTTTCTTCATCCACTAGTACATCTTTTGCTTCCGTAATATCTTTGAATTTCACAGAAGCTTCTTCTTTTCGTTCATCTGGATGTTTATCTGGATGATGTATTTTAGACAAATGAATGTATGCTTTTTTAATTTGCAATTCGGTTGCATCCGTTGGAACGCCCAATTTATCGTACAATGTTGAATCACGTACCATTTTTAAACGTACTCGCTTATATACTATTATTTGCTTAAATTATATATTTCAACTACATACTGCATGTATCTTGATAACATCGAGGGCAACATTTGTTATCTTTTACCCAATCTTTTACACATGCAAGATGTCCAATGGTAGCATTACATTGTATGCATTGTACAAATTGTTTTTGTATAGTTTCACGACATAATATACACTTTTCTTTACTGTATCCATAATAAAGCCATTTTACCTTGAATAAACTAGGTTGAAAACCAAACCATTCGGCTAGTTTACTAATAATAGAACAACAGTTATTCATCTTTATCATAAAAAAAATAAATTACGGGCTTCGCGGGCTTCGCAATAAGTCATGAAAAATGAAATTGGGGATTTAAATTTATAAAATATAATAAAACCTATTATGTCTCAACATTATAGTTTATTTAATATCAAGCAAGTACATCAGCAGTCTACAGAAAATGAACCTTTAGTAGATATGGTAAGTATGGTCAATATTAATCCGAATGGACGTAATTTTATTAGTTATTTACGCTTGGTAGATAATATTCCTACTTTAGTAAAATATTGGGACACGGTATCCTGTATTGCTACATTTTGTACGAATCCTACTAGACGACTAATTAAAGGAAAAAATGTAATCGTAGATCCGGAAACAAATCTTGAAATCAATCCAGCTTTTATAGAACGAATAAAGTTATATAATGATTCGATAACAGAACTAACAGCAGATTTTGAGATCCAACCAAATCAAATTTGCGAAATTTTTAATAAATACTTGTCAGGTTCCATTACCTCAAAAGAAAAATTGATTCTGCGCTCTTTTTTATTTCTGGAAGATACAAATACCTTATCTATATTTGAATCAAAAGGTTATGATATTCGTAAAGATACGGAAGATTTTTTGATCAAAAAACCTGTTGGGTCTTGGTTAATCAGAAAATCAAGTGTAATAGGTACAGATTTGGTTTCGGCTAAAGTGCTTAGTTTTATTATGCCTGTTTGTGATTCAGATGAATTAGAATTTTGTCATATATTATGTTTGCATGTAAAAGGATATGGTTATTATTCACCAAGCGCTATTAAACAACTACAACAAATGCCTGATTTAGAAACACATCGACTACCTATTCCCCCGCATATTAATGAAATTGTTTATCCATGTTTCTTTGATTGGTTCGAAGCAAACACGATAAATACAAATCTTTCATTATTTATTAGGAAAAGAGAATAATTCAAGCGGGCTTTGCACTATAATTTCAAGGTAAAATAACCTTGAAATTATAAAAATCATCAAGAATCTTTCAAGAGATGGGTTGAAAGAAGTGATAAAACATTATGATAAGCAACCACATCACCAGTCGTCTGGTTTAATAGAGATGCTAATAATATATCACATACAAAATAATGTGGATAATTTGGAAGAACCAAACCACGTTGTTTCGTATAATCGTACACATAAAGTCCTGCCGCCCATTTTGGTATTCCATTGGAGTCTACCGATTCTCCAATGGAATGGATAAGGTTGACAAGATCACTAGATGGACGAAACAACGGTAGCGTCATCTTTGATTCTTTTTTATTACTTTTCGATTTTTTCAATTTTATATAGCTACACACTTTAAAACAGAGCTTGCCTTTCGTTTTAAAATAATGGCAAAATGAGTACTTTATGTAGTCTTTCGCAGTAGAAAATAAAGTAATTAATAAATGAAAGCTAGTTTGATAGAAATAAAAAAAGATGAATACGTTTGGATCGTGTCAGAAAAAGATCTGATTCGTTATTTAAAAATTCGCAATCAAACCGATACATTTATCGATGTAATGAACAGGTTGTACACCGCATGTTTTCATTATTCTGATTCGATTATTTTTCATCCTGGACATTCCAAGTCATATCTGTTTGCTTTTTATTTTATAAAGAGTGAAAGGGAAAAAAGCATATCACTTGGTACCATCGCGTCCACTATGGTGATTGAACTACACAAAAAGGAAAAATTCGGAACCATTTGGTCGGTTTGTAACAATTTTGACATTAAAGGGGGATACATGCGCACCTTGTTTGATTATGTGATCCGCTATGCTTCTTTATTATCATTATCACGTCTTCGGTTGTTTGTCCGTTTTGATAATCCTTATTATGACAAAGCGTGTGCATTATATGAATCAAAAGGATTCAAAAAAGTTTCTTCGGTCGCCTATCATTATAGCGCCATTACAATGGAACGACAACTGGTATAATCAAGGCATGCACAGAAGACCTTGTATCTGTTATTTTAAGATAGTATTTACCTTAAAATATATTTTATACCAAATAATGGTGATTTAGCTGTTCATAAAGAATCGATATTTGCAATCAATACAAAACACTTGGACGTGAGCTCCTTCGTCGCCTGAGCGGATTTGTTTTGAAAAGGAGATTGTACGGCTGCCATGACATTTACTGCATTCATTCACACCTTCTTGTGCTTCAAACGGTTTGTCCATAAAGGTATCCATTTCATTCATTTTTTGTGCAATTTCTTTAAAGTCTGGGTATTTTAATCCAATTTCGTCTTTTTTTAACAAATGAAATGCTGTTTTCAAGTCTTTCTCTTGTGCGATAAATCCAACTTCGTACAAACGATCACGTGCATCATCTTCATAAAATGATGACAACTCACGAATGAGTGCTTCTCGATTTTCTTTACTTTTTGAAACATGCTTTACTAATGTTCGAATCATACCGAGCGGAGTGAGGTGAGAGTGAGGTGGGAGTGAGGTGGGAGTGAGCCGAGTGAGGTGGGAGTGAGGTGGGAGTGAGCCGAGTGAGGTGGGAGTGAGGAATTATTAAAAGAAGACGTTATGTCAGTCTTTTTGAATGTTTAACAATTTCATTTCTTTTTTATCGATTTTATAAAGAGATGAGTCTTTTATATACTATAATTGGCATCATCGTATTGTTAATTGTGTTTTACCGTATTATCATAGAAATTCAAGACAATTATGAAAATAAAAAAGAAGACGAGTATATTTTAAGTTTAATTAATGAAATACGCAAAATTGATCCAAAAGTAGATCAAATTGTAGATCAATTACGTTTTTTTGAAGGAAATAAAAGCTATACGATTGATAAAACCTATGTATTTATCTGCAAACGAGACAAGAAAAATGGCGAAATGTATCACCGAAATCAGCTCACATTGGTTTTATTGCACGAAATAAGTCACGCGCTTTGTCCAAATGTAGGTCATACCAAAGAGTTTGATGAAATTTTTGAAGATTTACTTGAGAAAGCAACCTATGTCGGTATTTATAACCCAGATCCTAAATATGCTGTAAAAAACTACTGTGAATAGGGGCCCTAACGGCCCCTAAACCCCACGCTGTTAAAAAAGTAACCGGTCAGCCACTAGGTATATTTATCACGGTCTTTTCACCAAAGACCATGTAATTATTATTTAATGTATAAACTACATTAAAGAATGAACGCTAGTGATTTTATAGAATGTTATGAAAACTATGTTGGGGATGTAAAGCAACTTTCCGAACAGGTCCACGATTTAATTATTCGCCAAGAATGGCAATCGCTATTTGAATGGTCATATGAGAATGACCAGGTAGAGTTGTTCAAGATGTGTTTCCTTGTTACTCCCGTCACCTTTTCCATGAACAAAATTGATGATATTACTCGTCATTCTAGCGGTATTTTTTTAGGTGACCAATTGGTTCATACAAAATGGGAACAAAATTATATAAAAAAGGCAATCATGGCAAAATTTATAAATGAATGCAAAAAATATTGTAAATATCATTATATCAATCGAACATTTTATTACTATTTCCATGATGTGCATCGAACAGACGAACGACTCATTCAGCTCTTTTCATCTTGTTGAAAAGACACGGCCCGCTACACGGGCCTCGCAGCACGCCGTAGAAAATTATCTAAAAAAAAATAATGTATAATAAAGAAAATGTCAAATACATATGTTGTAACAGGCGTACTAGTTATGTTATATGTAACAATTATTATGATTATCAATTTTGCATTATCTTCTCGAATGGTATCTGCATGTACTAAACTATCACAAGATATACAAGATACTACTTCACGATCAAATAATGCAATTACTGGTGTATCCATGTCGATTGCTCTGTTAATGTGCCCATTGTGGATTTCGGATTTTAAATACGGATGGACTAGTAAAGGTTACATACCATTTGATTTTTTTTGGAAATGGATTGCTATCCCATTATCGTTGACGATATTTGCTTCGGCATGTTTTTTATTAAACACCGTGATGGGATCTCAGTTTGTATGCGATGATGATAGTGCTGCAACCAAAACAAGTAATGGATGGGGTGACGGACATTCTTCAATTATTACCATGTCGGGTATATTGGTAGGAATGACTGGTATCTCATTTATTGCCAGCTGCATCATGGCCTATCTCTACTTTAAAGAAACTGATGACGAGATTTTAGCAAAGGCAGACAAAATTGGAATGGAATATGCTACGCCTTCTACCGCCAAAGCAGACTTTATTGGTAAATACAAAGGTCAAAAGAAAGCGCTTGAAAAGGCGATTGAAGTATCCGATGGTAATTTGGACAAGACCGTAAAGTTTAAAGAATTGATAGAACAACTTGATCGTATGATTGAAGAAGCAAACATCAAACGTATTGCTAAAGAAATATACAGGGAAACATTAAACGTAAAGACAGAAGTAGAGAAATTAAAGATTCTCACAAAGATTTGCAGTGATCCGGAATATGTCGAAATTCAGACAAGGGTCATTACGGAGCTTATTGCATTGAAGCCGTCTTTTGCATCAAAGATTAGTGTAAACATATGTGAACCTGGTGCACTGGATAAAGCAGTGAATGCTTCCCTGGAAGCAACATATAATGCAGAAGCAGCAAGGTTGAAAACAGTATTTTTAAATAAATTAGAAAAAGACAGAAAAGCATATGTCGAAGACAAATGTAAATTATTAAACAAGGATGGAACCAAGAATAAAGTAATAGAAGCGTTTTTTCGTGATCCGACTATAGATGCATTTACTAAAACAAACAAGATAAATTGTGAAGGTATACAAAGTGCTTCTACGGGTGCCCCTACAACTTTTCCTACAAATACACACACTATTTTACAAGAAGCAAGTTCTGGTCAACATAATTTACCAGCTTCAAGTTCTAAAGAGTTACCGACAAGTACTATTCAGACAGCAGCAAACCAGTTGTCAACTCAATTATATTTAACAAATAAAGGTCCACCTTCTTCTGTTTTAGATAATCCATTTTTATATAACCCATTTTTACAATCTAAATTCCGCCCAAAGCGCAGTACAAAGAAATTTTTTAATCAATTGCGACGCAACATGAAAAAACATTAATCACGCCCTCCTCGTATTGATTAAATGTTAAGATTAAAGTAAGCTTAACATTTTACTAAGCATAGCATTTACATTAAATTGGTATGGATTAAAATGCAACACTAGTTCATTTGATTCATTTATATTTGTATGAATGGCTACATGGTGGGAAATGTTTTCTTTTTCTAATAGTTGTGTCACAAAAGAACCGCATGGAAGTGGAAAAGGAATCCGAATGATTTTTTCATGATCGGGGCTATCATGGATGGTGGTAATGATTCTTTCTCGAAAAGACGCAATGGCTTCTTTACAATGGCTCTTGTCTAGTACGTTAGATGCTTGTTTATCAGCGATTGATTTTTTTATCCACGCATGTCGAATCACATTTTCTAAAGATGGTTCCATTTTGCTTTTTAATTTAGTTATATCCATAAGCTACTATTTGTTCTAAAGATGATTTCGGGTAAATAGATGGTAATCGACGAGTAGCAAGAATCGATTTGTAATATTGTATGGACTGAGTGTATAATGCCCGATTACATATAGTAGTCGGCAATGTTGGATAGATAAAACGTACATACTGTAGTGCATGGATGGTCAGTAAACAAGATGCATTCCAATTGAGTTTATAATATATTTTTGTATTTTGACGAAATTGTAATGTATAAAGGGTATCTTCAAATGATAAAATATAATTAATGATGTCGATTGGCAAGGATGCTATAGACATCTTGTCTTTTTATACTATGTATAAAAAGATGTCGGTGCCACCTACCCCTCGGGTATCTCCTCGAGTATCTCCTCGAGCTGGACACGTCCAACGACGAGAAACACTTACCTCTCCATCACGACCTACTTCTTTTGCAAGTCCACTTCAGTCCTATATACCCGATAGCAAAGCCGATCAACATCATATGATCACCTTCAGTGAAATTGTTGAAGAGTTGAAAAGCAAGTACAATTTTGAAGAGTCGGTGACATCGACGTCATTGGATATCCTTGCACTTTACCTAAAAGGTCAAAAAATACTGCATATGGAGTCAAAGACTTTTTGTGAAAAACGATTAAACAGTTTAATGTTGCCTGCAATCATCATCAGTAGTATTTGTGCCATCCTCAATTTTGCAGTACAAGGTACGGCATATGGCGCCATCCTTGTATCGTGCATGAATGTGGTGAATTCGTTCCTGATGGCGCTTGTTAGTTACCTTAAACTCGACGCAAAGGCACAAGCACATCAGTCATCCGCATACAAGTACCAAAAACTAGAGGCGACCTGTGAATTTCATTCCGGACGCATTCTTTTTTTCAAAGACGTGAAATCCAATCAGGATATTGCGACCATTGTCGATGATATTCAAAATCGGGTATTGGAAATCAAAGAATCTAACCAGTTTATCATTCCAGAATCCATTCGTCATCGGTTCAATGATATTTTCTCAACAAATGTGTTTACGCTTGTCAAAGATATTCAAAACGATGAAATCATATTGATCAATAAACTCAAAGTGATTGTTCAAAAGATGCAATACATACGCCGTCGTAGACAAACCGAAAAAACAAGATTGCAACAGGTGAATGAACGAATCGTTTTTTTAGAAAACCATATGGAATCATTATATAATATTACAATGGATGAAAATGCGACATCTTCTCCGGATAAAGATAATCTTAATACTGTCAAACATTCAGTGCAAAAAGAAGTTGAACAATTAATGATAGAAAAACGAGAATGTACAAAAGCAATTGAGGAATTTACACTAGAAAAAGAAAAAATGGAAAAAGAGAAGGTAGATGCACTAGAATCTGCCATTTCGTTCCGAAAAACATACCTTGCGCTCAGTAGCAAATTTGATGAAGAGATGTTTATTGATCGTGTAAAACAATCAAAATATTATGATTTGTGTAATTGGTGTAAAACCTAAATCATACTGTTGAAAAAATTATAAATATAATGATAAATGAGAAACATTCTAATAGGTGTAATACATGCATTTTTCGCACTGATTCTCATTATTCTCAATTTCTATGTGCGCAATTCAATCAGTGAATCTTGTGCTTCCTCAATGAGCGATGAAGAGAAACAAAATGTTGAATCGTTTACCATGAGACCAATTATTATCAGTCTCTTTTTATTGGCATTTTCTGGATTATGGGTAATGAAAGAAGGGATGACATTAGACTTGTATTGGCATTATTTTATTTCCATCTTTGTATCTTTTGCTCTTCTCTATTATTCTATCAGTTTACTCATTAAAACATATGAAAGTAAATTTATATGCGATCATGATCTTGACAAAAAAATAGGAGATAAACATACAGGGATCCGACTCATGTCGTGGATGTTGGTGGACATGTCGTTTATATATTTTAGTGTGTCATGTATTGCGATATGGGTATATTTCAAAGATGAGAAACATCAGACCCCAACTCTCCATTAGGTATATTTTCAGCTGCAAAGCCATACATATTTATTAATTTTTTTGTTAGTATAAATGTCAAACTCAAGTTGGAAATGTCCATATTGTCATCAAGACAATCATGGAATTAAAGAAGAAGATCATCTTGCAGTAAATCCATCTTGCAAAAGACAACACAATCAAATACAAAAGATCGAAGCAGAATTTAAAAATTTAACACCAAAACACCAGGAATTACTTGTTCTTGCTATTAAAAAATTTAAGCCAAAAGCAACGAAACGCTCCGCAAAGAAACGCTCCGCAAAGAAACGCTCCGCAAAGAAACGCTCCGCAAAGAAATAACACACACCCTCAGCCTCAGTACTAACAAAACCGAAAAAGAAAATTTTAAAGAAAAGTGTCCTTAAAATTGAAATTAGTCGTGTCAGAAAATGAAAACAGTATTTAAAATACGGGTAGATGTAATAAAGATGACGTGTTATCTTGCGTCATTTGATATTGGAAAAAAGAATTTCTCTTTTTATATTGAACAATTTGACAAAGATGCGCTTCTTGCACTGCAAAAAGAAAACCTTTCAAAAAACAAACGATATCATGCAAATGGTTCTTATACTCCTGAATTTGGAGAATTAATAAAAAAAGTGTATTGCAATGGAAAGAAGGAATTTATTGGAAATTTTGATATTACGGAAGGTACCAATAAAGATAACTATTTTGATGCTGACTTGTGCAATAATATGACAGAATTGTTAGATCGTTATAAAGAACTCTGGAAAAAAACAGAATATTTTGTCATTGAACAACAGATGTCGTACGCTGGTCGAATCAATACGATGGCACTTAAATTGGGACAACATTGCGAGAGTTATTTCATGATCAACTATGGTTGCCGTGGAGTACATTCTGCAAAAAATGGTGATAAAAAGATTATTGAATTTCCAGCCTACCATAAAACAGTTGTGCTTGGGTGTGAAAAAATAGAAAAAACGACAAAAGCTGGAAAGAAAAGTTATAAAAATATCGACAAGCCACAACGAAAAAAATGGGCCATTGAAACCTGTTATTCGATTCTTACAGATCGAGAAGAATACGATACCATGGATGAAATTACTTCTTGCAAAAAGAAAGACGATCTGAGTGATGTATTGATCCAGTGTCAAGCGTTCAAGTATTTGTATTTTGTGGATACAAAGTAAAAAACAAACTTCTTTACACAAACTTTACACAAACTTTACACAAATTTAGAATTATAACAAGTTTATGTAAAATTCCGTTTTAAAATTGATTTTTTAAATGAAAAAATCAAAATAAACAACAATGACTACGCTAGTTGATATTCATATTACCCCACATCTCATTCCACAACCGGTTAAAGTACTTTGTCAAAAAAGCATGTCAAAGATAACATTTAATCTCGAAGAGACCAATTCAAATGATTTTATTGATACAGAATATGATGTACTTGAACTCAGTGGAGATTTCCCGGATGACGACCACATTAGCAATATTCTTCGCAAATTGTTAGATTCCGAAAAAAAAATAAATTCTTTGGTGTTTTCGATGAACATATTTGATCCAGGTTTTGAGAACAATTGTATGGAAGATTTTTTAGAATTTTTCTCAAAAACAAAGATTCCATCCGTGATTGTTGACTATCCATCAACATACGACGATTTGTCATTGATGGAAAAACAAGATTTTACACAATACACTGATTATTATGTTCGTTTTGTGAATAACATCCTAAAATCAGTTGAAAAAAATACAAATATTAAAGAATTCACCTTGCCAGATATTTATCTAAATCTGATTGGGTTATAATCCATTAGATCTAGATATAATTGTAAAGTCAGTTTGACTTTATAATTTGCCGTTTGTGGCTTTTATACAGATTTTTCAGTGAGTTTATAGTACACCACTACCAACACAAGTCCAATTAGTAATTGCGTTGTTAAAAAGACAGATGTTACCGTATCGAGTGTCGGCGTGGTGGAATAATGATTAGGAAAATTAGTATCGATTAATACATCATACGGACTATCCTTTGTGCATGTGGTCAACAATCCAGGATTTTTGTCATCATATGGACCATATAGTTTCCCGTTGTAGGTGTATGTAAAACGAATGGTAGTTAATACATTCTTGTCATTATAGACGCACTCTGTAACTTTTCCCTTAACGGACGTACGAATATTGTAATTGTATGCAAACCAATAAACAGGTATAGCGATACATATGATAGAAAATACCAATAACACGATATGTTGAATCATTTATTACTTGCGATATTTTTTTTTATTGGTCCGGTCTTAAAAAAAGTCGTAATTAATGACATGATGTACAAGGTTTCTTTGCAAGCTTTTTAAAATAAAGGTAAAGTGCACATGAAACAATGGTGAGAAGTAATCCGACATAAGATTGACAAAGGTTGATCCAATACCGATAAAACCCAGAGGAATCAGCATACATGATGGACATACCATATTTTATTTCAAACTATTTATTATTTAGTTAATAAATGGATTTAGGACGTATTTCTAGTTATATACCACCACCAAAAGGAAAAGTTTGGTTAGCTAACCAACCTAAAACAGCAGAGCAAGTTGCAGCTCGAAATAGGGAACTATCTAAAAAACGTATACAAGAATCAGCTAAAGTACGAGCAGAATATGAAGCTAAATCACGAGAAATATATGGTGCGCAAGCTGCAGCTGCAGTCGAAGTGGAACCATTAAAAAAACGCAAACCATCTAGACCACTACCAAAAGGGCAAGCTGCAGCTGCAGTCGAATCGGAACCATTAAAAAAACGCAAACCATCTAGACCACTACCAAAAGGGCAAGCTGCAGCTGCAGCTGCTTTAATTGATATGAGAAACCCTAGGCCACAATTTAGACGTTCAAAAAAACGCTCTATCCAACGTAGTATTGGTAATAAATTAAAACGATCAAAAAAGCGCAGTAGTTCTCGTCGATAATGCAAAGACTGGACGTGACTATTGTTATTTAGAGAATATGGTATATACAAAAAATGAAAAAGGATGACATTTTACGTAAATACATAAAGGAGTTTGACGCAAGCAATAAACACAGCGAAATTTATAAACCGATTATTAATGGTCATCCTTATTTTATCAAAGTTGTTGGTGAAAACAAAAAGGAACATATGAAAAATGAGGTAAAGAGCATTAAAGAGCTTGCTAAAATTTTTCCAATGTACAGAGATTATCTCATTGCTTTTGTGGAAGAGAAAAACAATTGCGCATTGATGTTGCGTTATATTGACGGCGAAGACTTGAAAACCCTCTTTAATTACCCGCTTACTGAAAAAGATATTATATGCCTCTACAAAATGCTGTTGATTAAAATCAAATTTTTTCATGATAATAATATTACCCATGGTGATATTAAGCCTCAGAATTTTATTTCGTATGTTGATGAACATGACGGAATCATGAAACTTAAAATCATTGATACGGAAACATGTGTCTTTTATAGTAAATTGAAACACATTGATGATATCAAACGGCTTCGGTCACTCTATTATTACCTTCCTGATAATCCTCGTTCTACCTCGTTTTATAAAACCAAACAAGAGGCATTTTACTATTTTCGGTATCTTGACAACTATTCTCTTGCGTGTTTTATATTGTATTTATTAAAGCCTGATGTCTATAAAATGTTGCGAAAGAATACCTATAAAGAAGATGATAAAAATCCGTGGCGATTTTCCGAAACCGATATACGAACCCCATATCAATACGTAAACAAGAAGGGTGGTGTACTTGAAAATGCATTACATTATGTGTTTAAACAAATTCCTACAGAAGAACAATACGACTTTTTGGAAGAGTTTGATGAAGATAAATTGTTTCATCTATTGGAATAATACGGGCGCTCATCCGAGCTCAGATAAATTTTAAAGTCAAAACAACTTTAAAATTATATTTTTCAATATAGCTAGTGAGTATAACTAGTACGGGTTTGGGCGGAGCCCAAGCGGGGTTTGGCGCCGCGGCGCCAATGCTGCGGCGCCAATATAAAATTGATATTTGAATACATAAAATAGAAAAATAGAAAATTAGATATGTCTACTTCAGCAGAACCTGGCGCTCCTTCTTCCCAATTATTTCGCATCATTTCAGGAACGGAATGCACCAGTGCCACACAATCGATTGAAGATACATTTGTAATGGCACAACAGTATTCAGAATCGAATAACGTTTCCATGTCAGATGCGTATTCGGTTATTTTGCCTGGATACAACGAGTTGCGGTGGCAAGCGGTTGCGCTGCAACCAGATTGTGCACTTGGAGACGTCATTATTTCCGACAAAATCTCCATTTGCTGCAATAGTATCCAAGAAGAGCAATTTTACAACGATACCATCATTTTGAGCAAAAACAAAAATAATATCAAAGTCGCGACATATGACACAAAGAAAACAAGTGACATGACACATTCTGGCGATGAACATACCGAATATGGGTTGCGTCATACAGTTACTTTTGAACCATCGTTTACGTCTGGTTATGTAGTTTCAACTCCGTGGGATAAAAAAAACTCTGCACGGATTGGAACATTGAACAAAACAAATCCTATTTTGGAGATTCGTACCGAAGACGACGTGCTGCGTCGATATATTATCGCTAACGATTATACGTCTGGTGGTGATCATACTGCATGCGCAAATGCAAAGATTGTTCATGAACATGGAAAATGGACCGTTACCATTATTCGTAAATTTATTCATGGATTTGCCGACAATACCGCTACAATGGTTCGCGAATTGTTTTAAAATGGCGCATAGGTACATCATTTGTAAGGGGAAACCCTTACAAATAAAAGTTTACATCACCTTTCAAAAAAACTCCGCCTAGCAGATAAGGGACCTCGTACGTAAATATTTTTTAAAATTGACTTTTTATATAAAATTTTACATAAAAATGAATGCCACGCATGACGCAGTTTTACATGTATACCATTTACAGCGATTTATTGATGAAAATAAATAATGTGGAAACAGAAATAGAAGAAACCAAAAAATGCGTGATCAACTTGTTCACAAAAAACTTTTAAATTTAAACATACAATTTCCGTTACAGGAAAACAAATTTGAGAAACATATCAACTTTTTGTGGAGGAATCGTTGAGTAATAAAATGATCAATTTTTTGTTTATCAAAAAGACTGGAGAAATTGAACGTGAATACATTGTGATTTCTAATGGATGTCAACAAAAATATGACACAAAAAAGAAGCATTTAACGATATCACAAATACTAATAGTGGAGTGCTTTTTTATAGTTTAAATCGCCTCCTAGCGGGGGGACATAATCTTTGTTAATAACTTTCATAAAACCATGTTTTTCAATATCCATAATATTTGAGTATACAAGAGAGGTTACAATAATTTTTACAATATAAAAAACAGAAGCTATAACCATATAAGACCAAAAAAGTGTTTTGTTTTGTTTAATATAATAAATACATAATTGTTTGAATACCATAATTTATATTTATTAACTGTAATAATTTATACTTTTCAAAAAATTTTAAAAATCAACACACACAAAAAATGTGTGTAAAAATTTATATAACCCTAAACTATTTTTCATTTTTTATTACAAGAAGGAAAAACTAAAACGTGTTAGATCGAACATAATATTTCACATTCCATAATGCATCCAGTGTATTACCTCCTGTATAGGAAATAGCACTTTGAAAACATTCCGTCAAGTATTCGCATTCTTCTAATACTGTTTTATCCACCATTGGCAGTAGCTTCTTTATTCCCTCAATACGATTCTCTTTACTTGACTGATATACAGAAGCCGATCCCCAAAATTCCTTATAAAGCGCATCATCTTTTCCAACAATTGTAGCTCCAGGCGAATCCTTATGAGCAGAGAATAGACCTCCCACCATTACAATCTTTGCTCCAAATGCAATCGCTTTTACAATATCACCAGGGTCTTTTATTCCACCATCTGCAATAATGTCGGTTTCTTCCAGCTTTTTTGCTCGTACACAGTCTTTAATGGTCCATGCCTGCATTCCACGACTACCAAATCCTGTCGTATGATATGTAGTACAGGCTGATCCTGGTCCAATACCGATTTTAATTGCATTTGCTCCCCATTTTTCTAAATCTTGAACTCCCTCAGGAGTACATACGTTTCCTGCGATCACGTATATTTTGGATGACATCTTTGTACGAATATACTCTAAAATTCGTTGCATTTTGATGCTATGTCCATGTGCAATATCAATTGTAATATAATCGGGATACAT
>Ga0114964_10001836_pt1 | contig 15367 bp, 14 predicted proteins | sample C_131016_MF_Meta_FD_92638 | JGI IMG/M metagenome (GOLD analysis project Ga0114964, IMG submission 92638) | Freshwater microbial communities from Lake Croche, Canada to study carbon cycling - C_131016_MF_MetaG | ecosystem: Environmental > Aquatic > Freshwater > Lake | place: Lake Croche, Canada... | reverse complement strand
TGTGTCGATCTGGTGCTCGATGCGGCCTGGCCGTGCGCTCATGATCGAAATACGGTCCGCCAGAAACACCGCTTCATGAACATCATGGGTGACGAACACCACGGTTTTGGGACGCCGTTTCCAGATCATCCGCAATTCTTCCTGCATGACCCGCCGCGTCTGCGCATCAAGCGCGCCGAAGGGCTCGTCCATCAACAGAATATCGGGATCGACCGCCAGAGTTCGGGCAATGGCGGCGCGCTGTTGCATGCCGCCCGACAGTTGCGAAGGATAGGCCTGTTCGAAACCGCTCAACTGCACCAGCTTGATATGGGCCTGGGCGATGTCGCGGCATTCGGCCTCCGGCAGGCCTTTTTTCTGCAGGCCGTACATCACGTTTTCGAGCACGGTTTTCCATGGAAACAGGGCAAAATTCTGGAACACGATGCTGCGGTCGGGACCGGGTGCGGTCACTGGACCCTTTTGTGTGCTGATCGAACCGGTCTGTACCGGAATGAACCCGCCGATCAGATAGAGCAGGGTCGATTTGCCGCAACCGGACGGTCCCAGCAAGGCGTGGAATTCATGGTGATGGATCAGCAGATCTGTCTGTTTCAGTGCCAGAGTGCCCGCCGCATTCTGGCCTTGTGCACCACGATAGGCATGGGACACACCTTCGATTTTGATGCCAAAATCTGCTGTCATCCGACGGCCTCTCCCGATCATGCGCCTGAATTGGCGGACGGTTATTTTTTGCCTTCAATCCGCCGTTTGGCTTCCTCGATGAAGCTCAGATCGACATATTTCGGCTCGAGCTGGATGATATTGGGCGCCAGATCAACATCCTTGATCACCGTCAGACTGTCCTGCAGCGTGCGGATATTGGGAAACAGGAACGGATCACGATAATAATCCGCCTTGGTGAACATATGGCCGAGCTTGTCGGGTGATTGCTTCATGAAGGTCCCGATAATCTGCAACGCCTCGGTCCGGTTGGCGGGATCGGTAAACCAGCGCATGGCGCGCACATGGTCCTCGAAAAAGTCCATCACTTGCGGCCGGTTCTTGGCTAGAAATTCACCACGTCCGGCCAGAAACACCAATTGCGAGGGACCCACCGCATCCTTGGCGCGGAACAGAACCTCGTATTTTCCGGTAGCGATCAGCTGGTCGGACATCGGCTGCAGCACCGTGCCCATATCGATTTTGCCTTCATCCAGCATCACCGGAATATTGGGAAACGCCACTTCGAGCACGGTATAGTCGCGTTTGTCGATCAGACCGTATTTCTTGAACATCGCACGGATCGCCGTATCGGACGCCGAACCGATCGCATTGCTGCCGACCCGTTTGCCCTTCATGTCGGCAATGATCTTGATGCCGGAATCCTTACGCACCAGAAAGGTTTCGGAATGCTGGTCGCCCACACCGTCCTGAATGATGTCGGCCAGCACTTTCACATCCTGCCGCGCATTCAGCACGGCCAGATTCAGGGCAAGAGCCGAAAAAGCGGCCATGTCGATTTCACCCGCCGCCATCGCGGTGATTTGCGGCGAACTGCCTCGGAACAGAATCGGCTCCACGGTATAGCTCTTGCCGTAATATTTGAGGATGTCCGGCTTGGCATAGAGAACCGGAATCATATGGCCCGGCATGGTCGACCAGCCGATGCGGATTTTCAGCGGCTCGGCCCGCGCAGTCAGAGGCGACAATGCGGCCAGCACGGCCACCACAACACCCATCACACCCGAAATCCATGCCCGCATTGCCCTGCTCCCCACCCGGATCCGGTCAGGGCCTGTTGCCGCTGCCAGCCTGTTTTGCTTTAAATTATCACCCGATCATTCCACGCCTTTCACCCGGTGATGTCAACCATCCACAACGAGCAATAGCCCCGAAACGGGGCCATTGTTTGTGCTGTTATACACCTTTCCGAACGGGCTTATTGGCCCCCAAGACCTATTTGCCCCAATGCAGGACCAGCGGATTGACCTCGCGCGCCAGTTCCAGCAATCCGGCCCTGGTCTGGGGATGCAGGGGCTCGAGCGGATGGCGGACGGTTTCGTGTTTGATCACCCCGCCTTCGGCCATCATCGCTTTGGTGGCCCGTAAGCCGCATTGGCGGTTCTCGTAATTGATCAGCGGCAGGATACGGGCATACTGGCTGGCGGCCTCGGTGCGGCGGCCAGCCAGATAATCGATTACCACAGGACGGATCAGATCCGGCAGCAAGGCACTGCACATCGTGCCGGTGGCACCTGCATCCAGATCGGCCATCAGCGTGATGGATTCCTCGCCGTCGAAGGGTCCGAGGATCGAGGCCCCGCCTGCCGCGATCAGTCCGCGCAATTTGGCTGCGGCCTGTGCGGTTTCGATTTTGAAATATTGCACCAGCGGCACTTCCCTGGCGAGCCGCACGAGGAAGGACACCGACAGCGTGACCCCACTCAATGGGGCGTCCTGCACCATGATCGGCAGGCCGGAGGCCTTCGCAACGGCTGCAAAATGCTCGAGCATGCCATTCTCATCAGCCCGCAAGCCGGTGCCGTGATAGGGAGGCATCAGCATCAGCATTGCCGCACCGGCCTTTTTGGCCTTTGCAGCCCTTTCGCTGGCAATGCGGGTGCTGAAATGGCTGGTGGTGACAATGACCGGCACGCGTCCGGCCACGTGGTCAAGGCACAGATCGGTCAACAGGTCGCGCTCGGCATCGGTGAGCAGAAACTGTTCGGAATAATTGGCCAGAATACAAATCCCGTCCACGCCCTGATCGATCATGCAATCCAGGACGCGCCGCATCCCGTCGAGATCGAGATCGCCGTTTTCGAGAAAAGGTGTCGGGGCAATCGGATAGATGCCGGTATAGACTGATGCGTGCTGCGTGCTCATGATTGTGTTGGTCCGTCCCTTGATGGTTTATTGTGGTCTTGAGGGCGACTGTAAAACAGTTCGCCGCATTTATGAAGCAGTCGAGCCTATGCACTGGCGCGGGACTGCCTTGTGCATTTACCGTTTGTGATGCGACAGCATGATTAGCAGCAATCCGGCCACGGCAAAGGGTATCATCCCGAAATAGGCCTTGATGCCCCAGGCCTGCACCAGCGGTCCGGCCAGCACGGTCACCAATGCAAACATCAGGGCACTGGCGGCAGAAAATAGGCCCTGCACATGGGCGCGCCGCGCCACCGGCGCCAGAGCGGCCACCATCGCCAGCGCACCGAGATGGAACAGGGCGAAACTCAAGGCGTGCAAGGTCTGCAAAATGCCGATGCCGATCACATCGGGGGCCAGCCCCATCAGCAGCCAGCGGACAATCGCCGCCGCCCCGCCGATCATCAGATAGCGATAGGCCTTGCCGACGTCGCGACTGCCGCCCAACCGCCAGAACACGACGATCTCCACCACCACGGAACAGGCGGTGAGCACCCCGATCTGCCACGACAATATGCCCTGCTGCACCCACAGGACCGGCCCGAACCCGTTCAGCACGGCGTTGGAAGACCCGACCAGACCGGTGCCGAGCAAAAACAGATAGAGCCGCTTCGGGACCGGTGCTACGGAACCATCCGGCCCATCCGCTTCAGCCGCAACCGGTTTGAGATGGCGGGCAGGAATGAACATGCCCGTGCGCATCCACAAGGCCACGGCCGTGGTCCCGAAACAGAAGACCGCCATTACCGCCGGAACAACCGCCACATCCAGCCAGGACACCATCAGGCCGGCCAGCAAGGTGACCAGCATGAAGGCAATCGAGCCCCACACCCGCAAACGTCCGTAAACCAGCACGGGATTGTCGCGCAGCGCATCGAGGGTAATCACATCCCCCAACGGGATCGGCGCCAGCATCATGGTGACTGTCAGGGTCACCACCCCGAGCAGGACAGGAAAATCCGGACTGAACGGCATGACCAGCCAGCCGCAACCGGCAAGCCCGCCGACCACCGCCAGCAGATGCCGAGGAGCGATATAGCGGTCGGCCAGGCCGGTGATCCACGGTCCGACAAAAGCCCGCAAAAATATCGGCACGGACAGGATCAGGCCGATCTGCTCGGCCGAAAGCCCGCGGGTGGCCAGCCAGATCGGGAAAAACGGCTGGTGCAAACCCAGCATGGCAAAGCTGGTGGCTGACAGAACCGACAGTTCAAGCACAAGCCGGTTATGGGAAGGGCTCACAAATTTATCCAGACCAGAACACTGCAACGCTCTAATCTGGCGCAACACGTGATTCAGGACAACCTCGCCCCGTTAAGGCTTTGGTAAGCATAAGCAGAAAAACCTCCCCTGTTCTTGTGGCTAGCAAAGGCGGACAGGCCTATAACCGTCAGAATCGGTGGATTGTTCGGAATCAAACCATCGCGCCCGATCGGTGTTTTCAAGGATTTTGATTTGACACAGCACTCCCACGGCCCAATCCCCCCGCTTGCTGGACAGGCCGTTCCTGCCAGCCTGCCGATCAGCAGCCGGAATAGTCTGGGCTGGTTGCGTCCTGCCGCGGTGGTCATGCTGGGCCTGCTGGTCGCCAATTGCGCCTCGAATCCGACCAAGACCGCCTCGGGCAACAAATACGGGGTCAAAGCCAGCCCCAAAGTGATTGCCGATGGCGAGCCTATCCCCAAGGGCGGCGGCTATGACATGGTGGGCAAGCCCTATACCGTGGCCGGCAAGCTCTACGTGCCACGCGAGGACAAGAATTACAGCGCGGTCGGCACCGCCTCATGGTACGGCCCGTCCTTCCATGGCCGAATGACCGCCAATGGCGAAGTGTTCGACCGCGAATCGATTTCCGTTGCACATCCGACCATGCCTTTGCCGAGCTATGTGCGCGTGACCAATACGCTGAATGGCCGCTCGATCATCGCCCGCGTCAATGACCGCGGCCCCTATCACGATGACCGTTTGGTCGACGTGTCCGAACAGGTGGCCACCAGCCTGAATTTCAAACATCTGGGCATCGCACGCGTCAAGGTCGACTATATCGGCCGCGCCCCGATGGAGGGGGATGATGACAAGGTCCTGCTCGCGACCCTGCGCACCGACGGCCGTCCCGCCCAATTGAACCGCCATGCGGCGCCTGCCCAGGTCGCCAGCATTGCCCCGTTCGTGCCGCAAGCCCCTGCAGCCGAGCCTGCAAAACCCGCTGCGGCCAATGCGGTCAAAACGGCAACTCCTGCCAGTGTGCCTGCACCGGCTTCTGCCGCTGCATCCAAAACCGCACCACAACCGCCGGCCAAAGCAGTGGCTGCCCCCGCTGCCTCCAAGACAGTCGCCAGTGCAGCTGCCAACTCAGTTACCAAAACACAGGCCAATACAGCGGGCAAGCCTGCGGCGGTCGTGGTCAACAAGCCACAAGCCAGCAAGACCGTTGCCGGTAAACCAGAACCGGCAAAAACCGCAGCCAACAAGGCCGCACCGGCCGGCAAGCCGACAGCAACAGCCACCAAAAAGCCGGCGGCCAAGCCGCAAACGGCAGCGGCCACGCCGCAGCGCAAAAATGATCGGGGCTAAGGAACGCGGCTGAAGCCTAGCGGATCCGCTCGTCGAGACGCGCATTCAGACTGTCATGCCACTGTTGCATGACCGGTGACACACCGATCTGTTCAGACAGGACCACCACAGTCTCGAATACGGGCATCAGGGCTTGCGGCAAGAGACCCTGCGTGGCCCGTTCGCTGGCCCAATCCCGCACCAGTCCCGGAAAAGCCAGCCAAGCCACCAGCAAGGCCGGATAGATCACCAGCATCGCCCGCCGGATCGAAGACTGTTGCGACATATTTTCTCTTGGCTGATCCATCGTCATCTCAGAACCGGAAATAGATAAAGGGTGCGGCATTGGTCGGAGCCAGCAGCAGCAAACCCAGCAAAGCTACAGCCACCAGCGCGCTTTGCAATGCAACCGGCTTTTGCTCGAAAGCCTGCGCCAATTCCGCCCAGACCTGTTTCGAAACGATCTGCGTCAGGGCGCCGAGGGCCAACAGGATCAGCAGGGTCGTCGACAAGCCGCCCGCGCCAACCGGCGCATGGACCAAAGCCGTCAGAAACTGTCCGGCTGTCTCCAGATCGGGCGAGCGGAACAGGATCCACAACAGGCAGACCGTGTGGAAGGTCATGCACCAGCATGCGGCCTGATAATGGGGGTGGTCGCGCCAGTCACGGGCCGTCTGTGTCCGCGCCCAGCCGTAATGGACCATCAAAACCAGACCATGCAGCCCGCCCCACAGGATGAAGGTTCCGCTGGCGCCATGCCACAACCCGCCCAGAAGCATGGTGACCATCAGATTGCGCACCGTCAGCCAGCGTCCGAGCCGGTTTCCGCCTAGCGGAATATACAGATAGTCGCGCAACCAGTGCGACAAAGTGATGTGCCAGCGATTCCAGAAATCCTGCACCGACAGCGCACGATAGGGCTGGTCGAAATTTTGTGGGAAGCGGTAGCCGAACAGGCTGGCAATACCGATGGCAATATCGGTATAGGCGCTGAAATCGCAATAGATCACCAGCGCATAGCCATAAAAGGCTCCCCAGACTTCCTGCATAGATGCGCGGGAGGGATCAATATAGACCGGATCGACCAAAGCGGTCGCCAGATAATTGGCAATCACCACCTTTTTGAACAGACCGCCGATGATCAGTGCCAGCGATGCCCCAAGCGGGATCGGCATCTGGCGTGGTGACGCAGCCAGTTGCGGCAAGAACTCGCGGGCCCGCACAATCGGACCCGCCACCAGATGCGGGAAGAAGCTAATATAGAGCGTGAGATCCAGCAGGCTGTTGGAAGCCTTGATGGTGTTTTTGTGGACATCGACCAGATAGGAAATTGCGTGGAAGGTGAAAAATGAAATGGCGACCGGCACCGCCACCTCCACCAGATCCAGATCGAGCGGAACGCCGAGCAGATCGGCGAACTGCATTGCCGAGGCAATCAGCAGATCGGCATATTTGAAATAGCCCAGCACGGCCAGCAACACGATGATGCCTGCGCTGGTGATGCTGGCACGCCGCCGGCGCGCCGTATTGCGGTCGATCCATTGTCCGCAGACCAGCATCAGCACCGCCACCGCCAGCAGCATCACCACGAAACGGGCATCCCAAGCGGCGTAAAACAGCAGGCTGGCCAGAACCAGAAAGGATTTGCGCGCCGTATTGGCCTCGCGCAACAGCCAGGATACAGACCAGACACACCCGAAAAAAACAGCAAATTCAGTGCTTGGGAACAGCATCGTTGCGCTCCCTGATGGTCCGGTCAATCACAGGCATCACAAATGTCACAAAAGCCTCGGCGCTCCGGCGATACCCCTCGCCGGTCAGATGGATATGGTCATCGGCCATCAGGCGCGGCTGATCAAGTGTCCATTGATGTCCTGCACAGCTTTGCGGCATGATCTGCGCCCAGGACCAGATCGGCAGCGACCGGCCTTGGGCCAGCTGGTCCTGCGCCTGCCGCACCAGTGCCAGTTTGGGCGGCTCCAGCCAACCACAATCCTGAGTGGCATTGGCCCTGCCCCCGACCGGAGGGGAGATCAGCACCAGCTGCGTCAGCGGCAACAATGTTCTGAACCGGTTGATCTGGCGCGCCAACAGTTGCTGGTAGCGCGGCATGGCCAGATGGTCGTCAAACCCCTCATTGGTCCCGAAAGCCAGCACCAGCAGATCGGGCTTGAGCTGCTGCAGGGCCTGATCAAAGCGCACGGTCTCCAGCCGGTCGAGCACCGAAAATGTCGCGCCCGGATAGCCGGTGCTGATCACGCTGATCCCCGCCGCCAGTGGCCTGACCAGCACCTGCAACAACACCACAGGTCTGGCGGTGCGGCTGGTCAGCACCAATGAGCGGAAGGCACCGTCACCGCCTGCTTTGGGGTTTAGAGGTATCGTCACGATCCCCTCGACGGGCCGCGCCAGATCGAACTGGCCGACAGACTCACCATCGAGGGCAAGCTCGATCTCGCCGGCCTGCGGTCCGGTCTGGAACACCAGTTCGATGGTCCCGAAGGCCAATGGACGGCGGCGGGTTTGCCACAACAGGGTCTGGTCCGGCGCGCTGGTTTCCGCCAGTGAACCCGACAGCAGATAGCGTGTGTCGGCCGGAGCATTCATGACCGTCCGGTAGGACCAGCCGGGTGAGGCCTGCACGGTGACCGCCCCGCTTCTGATCCCCGGATGGGGTTGGCCCAGCGGCAGGAGCAATCCGTTGCCCTCGCCATATTGCTGCTGCAGCAGGGAGCGGATATGGCCGCTGAACAAATCGGCGGCCACATGACTGTCCCCCAAAATGACCATGACAAACGGCGTGGCCAGCCCCTTTCGGACGGTTTCAGCCGGTCTGTCCTCTGGCTCCGACAGCACAGAGGAGAGCCAGGCCCCGATCCCTTCCGGATGTTCGTCGATCAGGTTTTTCGTGAGTTTAAGGGCCAGCAGGCTCAACAGCACCAATGCCAGAACAACCGGCCCCCAGCCAAAAGGCAGCGGGTTGTGCGACCTCAAGGGCAGGGCCCCGCCGGCGTCCAGCCCTTTTGCTGCAGCACAGCCAGAATGGCCGGCAACAGGCTTTGTGTCAGATAGTCATAACCGGCTTGGGTAAAATGCACGCCATCGGATGCGCGCATCTGCGTGAGACTGCCACCGATTCGGTCATAGGATTTGAAAGCCTGCGCCCCCTCGGCCGGATCAAGCGGGCTTGGCAGAAACACGATCGACGGTTTGCCATAGGCCTTGACCACATCGGCCAGCAATCTGTTTTTGGCGAGCGCGTCGTCATTGGCCTTGGCCTCGCGCAGCACCGGCAGGCCCAGAATAACCAGACCCTGGTCAGCTGCCTCGGCGGCATCCATCATCTGGGTCAGACGGCTTTTGTAGAATACCGTCCAGTCCTCGCTGCCATAGGGAATGCGGGTGCGGTCGCCGAACCACGCATCCTGACGGTCATTCAAGCCGACCGACAGAACAACCACTTTCGGACTGGCGGTTTTTTGCACGATGGACAGGAAATCACGCACCAGATCGGCCTGGTCCATCCGCACCAGTCCGATCCCGTTTTTGCCGTGCCGCTCGTAGGATATGGCGGAGAGGCAGGCATTTTTGGTGGCCAGACGGATAAAGCCGCCCCAAAGACCGTCACTCATCGAATCGCCGATAAAGGCCAGATGCGGCGGCTCCGGTTGCGCAAGTGCAGGGGAGATCAGGCCGGAGACCGACATCATCACCAAACCCGCCAGCCATGAGGCGTGCCATCGCATCCGTTCCGTCAACTTCATTTGGCCGCACCTGACGTTGCGGCCGGCGCCCCGACCTTTTTCAGGGGCTTTTTCCGTTTCTTTTTCGGGGGGACGGCATGGGAGGCCCCTGCATGGACCGGGGCAGGCTGCACCACCGGCTTGATATGGGCTGCTTCTGCGGCCAATTGCCACATCATGCGATAGCCCGTCATGGTAAAATGGATGCCGTCCTTCGCCCGCACAGCCGGGTCACACAGGGCCGTGGCGCGCATGCCGACATAGGTGATCCCGGTTCTGGCCAGATCGGCACGCAGGGACTCATCCAGTTTCTTGGCACTCTCGTCCCAGGGCTTGAGCACGCAAGGCGGACCAATCCAGTAGATTTTCAAGCGCTGGTCATGTGCAAAAGCCACGAGCCGATCGAGATCCGCCCCGCCTTTGACCAGATTGGACACCGCATCATTGGTGCCGAGACTCAGGAAGACGGTCGAGCCTGCAGGAACGGCACGCAACTGGTCGATGATTTTGGGGCCGCGGATCGCGATGGAAATGGCCGCCACAGACGGCAATTGCGAGGCCATGCCGACCCCCATGCCGATGCTGTCACCGGCAACATAGTTTTCGGCACGCACGGCGGCGGGCACGGCCACGCTGACCAGCAAACCAAAAGCACACAGAAGGGCGGGAGCAATACGGGACATGAAATCGGAAAATTTAGAGGGCGGTCCGATCAAATGCGATGATTTCATACCAAGAGCAACAGTTTTCAGCGATTTCAAGCTCAAACATTTGCATCGAGTGACGTAAAGGTGAATCCTTGGTCAACAAGCCGTTTCACTCCGGCGATCACGCCCTTCCCGCTCGAGCGCTGAGGCTGGTTGATATGGGCGATGATCACATCGCCGGCTTTGGCCCGACCGATGCGTGCTGCCACCGCTTGGGCGGGCAGAGTGGCCCCCTCATCCCCATTGAGCGAGAAGCCTGCCACCCGATAGCCCCATGACCCGATCATCGGCAGCAGAGACGGGCTGTAAAGGGCCGTCGCGCCACGAAACCATCTCGGCCTGACACCGGTGGCCTGCTCGATCAATCTGCCGCCTTCAAGCACCTCCTCGCGGGCCGCATCAATTGCACCGACGGTTTTTTGCCCGTAAATAAGCCGCTCTCCCAGCACCATTGCCTGATGGCGCGCTCCGTGATTGCCGAACCGGAACAAGCGGGGATGCGCCATCATCTGCGCCAGAGCTTCCGGATGACGGGCCAGCCAGATGCCCGTGACAAAAATGGTAGCAGGGACCTTCCAGTCAATCAGCGCTTGCAAAAGATGGACGTCAAAACCGCCCGAACAGGCATCCAGTGTCAAAGCGACGGGGGACGCCAATCCCCGATCAACCGGCAATGTCAGAGGGGGCTCAACCGGATGCTCGCCTGCCGCACAGACAGGAGAGGACACGACCATGGCTGTGGCGGCAAAACCCAGCACTGCCCGCCGGTTGATTCCTGAATTTCTTTTGCAACACGGGCAGTCCCGCGCAGCATTGCTCTGGTCCAGCCTGTGATCTTGTCGACCCCATTCTGTGCTCAAGCCCTCTTTGGATTTTAGGATCGTCTTCATGACAAGCTTAGGGGCAAACCCACCTGCGGAAAGGCTGACCGCGGCCGTCCATCCATGTTTCGAGCTGGCATTGCGGGCCCGGCTGGACCCAATATTGACCACGCAAGATGATGCGCTGGCGGTCCCAGCCGGGGATCACCGGCTCCGCCCAGTTCGGCTCGGGCTGATAGGACGGAGCAGGGCGGTTGTCATAGGGAGGGCGCGACCGGTTCGGATCGATGATGATGACGGGCTGGCCGTTCTGGCGTTGCTGCTCGATCCAGTCCTCGCGGCGGCGGCGTTCCTCCTGCTCGCGCCGGTAGCGTTCCTCCTCGCGCTGCTGGTCTTGCACGCGCTGTTCGATCTCGCGGCTGCGTTCCTGGATCTGGCGCTGCTGGGTCTGGATGTCCTGATTGAGCTGGCGGCGCGAATCGGGCGTGCTCTGCGCAAAACCGGTTTGCACCCAGGCCAGCATGGCCATGACCAGCAACGAAGAGACCAGCTTATCACGAGCCATCACAAACCCTTTCCAACGCGACACCATTTCAAAGACGACCATACATTCAGGATATTGTCCGTGTCCAAGCCCGTTTGATCAAAAATCGGTGGCAATCCCCTTCACTTCCCAATCACCGTAACGCACGGCTTCGGGGCCCTCGCGGCCATTGATTTCGCGCAACGGGGCAGCGGTTGTGGCTTGCTGGTCATAGGAGCGGCGGCGGGCTTCGGCCTCGGCCAGCGCGCGTTGGGCCGCAGGTGTCAGGATTTTGGGAGCCTGTGCGGAAGTGTCCTGCATAGAAGCGTCCTGTTCGGATAGGTCCGGTGTGGATGGATCATGGCTCATGCTACACTCCCTCGTAGTGGCAAACGGACCCTTTACGGTCCCGCCAATTCTATCCTTGCCAATATCCGGCTGAAAAGGCGATACACAGATCATACAGATGGTTATTCTGACCGTCCCGTCAAGGACAGACGCATGACAAGCAATTCCGACGCGCCCAAAAAGCCGGTCCGCCGCAATGATCCCAAAGCCCCCGGTCTGGCGGCGCGGCGCGTGGCCTGCCAGGTGTTGTGGGATGTGCTGCACCGGCGGCTGCCGCTCGACGAGACCCTCGACAAAGCCCTGAGTGACGACCGCGTGCCCGAGCGCGACCGCGGCCTGACCCGCGCTCTGGCCACGTCGGCGATCCGGCATCTGGGCACGATCCGCAAGGCAATCAATGAGCGGTTGAGCGACAACAAATTGCCCGCCAAGGTGGCCGAGCTCGAACCTTTGCTGATGATCGGGACGACGCAATTGCTGTTTCTCGATGTGCCCGACCATGCCGCTGTCGACATGATGGTGCGGGCGGCGCGCGACAACCAGCGCACTTTGCCCTATGCCAAACTGGTCAATGCGATTTTGCGCCGGATTTCCCGCGAGAAAGACGAAATCCTGGCCGAAGTGACGCCGTTTCTGGATCTGCCGGACTGGTTAAGCCAGCGCTGGGTGCGCCATTACGGGGCCGAGACAGCCGAACTGATCGCCGCAGCCTGCCGCCAGGAAGCGTCGATCGACCTGACCGTCAAAGCCGATCCGGCCCATTGGGCCACGGAGCTGTCGGCCCATCTCCTGCCCAATGGCAGCCTGCGTCTGGCCGACCGCAGTCCGATCAGCACTCTGCCGGGCTATGCGGAAGGGGCGTGGTGGGTTCAGGATATGGCCGCCAGCCTGCCGGCCCGCCTGCTGGATGCCAAAGCCGGAGAAAAAGTGGCCGATCTGTGCGCGGCACCGGGCGGCAAGACCGCCCAACTGGCGGTCTCGGGCGCGGATGTGCTGGCAGTTGACCGTTCCGCCGCCCGTTTGAAAGTGCTGGAGAGCAATTTCTACCGGCTCGGCCTGACCGCAGCAATCAAGGTGCATGATGCCGCTACGCTTGAAGCCGGACCGTTCGATGCCATTTTGCTGGACGCACCCTGTTCGGCCACCGGCACACTGCGCCGGCATCCCGATGTGGCCTGGACCAAGACCTTCATGGACATCGGCAAATTGGCCGAGCTGCAAAAACGCCTGCTCGACCACGCGCTCGACATGCTGGCCCCCTCCGGCAGGCTGGTCTATTGCACCTGCTCTCTGGAGCCCGAGGAAGGCGAGGCGCAAATCGAAGCCTTGCTCAAGCGCAATCCGCGTGTGGTGCGTTGGGCCTTTACCGGTGACGACGTCCCCGGCCTGTCCCGGGCCTTGACCCCGCAAGGCGATCTACGGATCCTGCCTTTCATGGGGGATTTCGGGCCCGAAACCGCGACAGGAATCGACGGTTTCTTCATCGCCCGTTTACGTTCTGTCGGTTAGGATCAAGACTGGCAGAGCCTGTTTGGCGTGATCATACGCCCGATCGGCTTCGCTGCTTGTAAATATGAGGATGGCCCCTTGAAGACAACAGCCGAACATCGCGGCTGGAGATACTGGGTTTTTCAAAGTCGTGAACAGGCCCTTACAGTCTGGTTCTGGCTCACGCGTCCTTTTGCCTTTTTGCGCGGTTGGCCCCGTCTGAGCGCGATCAACCGGATTGTGATTGCCCCGCAGGATCTGCGCACCAGCGATCCTACCGCTGCTTCCGATATTTATTCGGGCTATTTTTCCTTTGCAGGCAAAGCGTTAAGCTCTGGGGGCCGCTCGCCTTTCTCCCTCACCGCCGTGCCGATCGGCTGGTCGGAGGAGTTGATGGGCTTTGGCTGGTTAAGGCATTTGCGGGCCGCTGATTCCGCCCTGACCCGCGCCAATGCCCGTGCGCTGATCGACGACTGGATCCTGTTGTGCAAACCGTCCAACGCATTGGCCTGGGAAACCGGCATCACGGCGCGCCGCTTGATGTCCTGGATCAGCCAATCGCCCTTCGTGCTTGAGGGGGCGGATCAGGAATTCTACAAGCGGTTTATCAAAAGCATCCGCAAGCAGAGCGATTATCTGTCGAAATTCATCCATGAGTGCCGCTCGCCGGAACGGCGGCTGCGGGCCTGCATCGCGCTGTGCTATGTCGCCTTGTCGAGCCAGGCCTCGCAGCGCCATCTCAACCGCGTCTCGCGCCAGATGGGACAGGAGCTCAACCGGCAGATTTTGGCCGATGGCGGGCATATCAGCCGCAATCCGGCACTGCTGATCGAATTATTGGCCGATCTGTTGCCCTTGCGGCAGGTCTATGCCTCGCAAAACATTACCCCACCGCAGGCCTTGTTGAACGCCATCGACCGGATCGGCCCGATGCTGCGCCTTTTCCGCCACATGGATGGCAATCTGGCCCTGTTCAACGGCATGGGTGCCACCCCGACCGATCTCGTCGCCACGCTGATCGCCTATCAGGATGCCCTGGCCCATGCGATGGAGAATGCCGAACCGTCCGGCTACCAGCGTCTGCAAAGCGGTCCGCATGTGCTGATCATGGATTGCGGGCCGGTTCCCGAGGTGACCTATTCAGGATTTGCCCATGCCGGCTGTCTGTCGCTCGAATATTCGGACGGTTCGCAACGCCTGATCATGAATTGCGGCATGCCGATGCAGGACAATGACGACTGGTGCAGCGCAGCACGTCTGACACAAGCCCATTCCACTGTGGCCATCGGTGATGCCTCCTCGGCGTCATTTGCCCCCAATGACAGCGTCGACTGGCCCCGCTCGCCGCCGCTGTTGAGTGGTTCAGAACAGGTGTCGGTGGTGCGCGGGCACGATGATGTCGGCCAGACGCTCAAAGCGACCCATGACGGCTACCGCCGCAGTCACGGCATCGACCACCAGCGAATCATCACCCTTTGTGAGACCGGAAGGCTCCTCGGCGAGGATCATCTTCTCATCCATTCGGCCAATCGCGCCCATAAAATGGATGATGGGTATCACCTGCGGTTCCATTTGCATCCGGCGCTCGAGGTTAGTCCCGACGCGTCTTTCCACCAGGTCACCCTGCGCGGACCCGATAGCCGCCGCTGGGTGTTTATCAGTGCCGATGTCCCGGTGTCGGTCGAGGAAAGCGTTATTTTTGCCACGCCGGACGGCGGACGCCGCTCCTTGCAACTGGTGATGCGCGGGCGTTTCCGCGAGACCTCCGTGATGCGCTGGGAACTGCGCAAGGTGTGATCATCGCCTTCCCGGCCCAACTGTTATGCCTTGCCCTTCGCCTGACAAGCAGCTGCCATACAGCAAAGCGGGGTCTTGCGCCCTTTGACCCCAAGGCAGGTCGTGCTATGCCCCTGTCGAGTTCGATCTTCGCCTGTTTGCAGGAATAGCCTTATGCCACTTGATCTTCGCCGCGTCACCCGCGCCATGCTGTCGGTTTCCGACAAAACCAACCTGATTTCCTTTGCCCAAGCCCTTCATGATCACGGCATCGAACTGATCTCGACCGGCGGCACCTGTCAGGCGATCAAGGAAGCCGGCCTGCCGGTGCTCGATGTCTCGGATGTCACCGGCTTTCCCGAAATGATGGACGGGCGGGTGAAAACCCTGCATCCGAAAATCCACGGCGGTCTGTTGGCCATCCGCTCCAACCCCGTACATCAGGCCTCGATGCTGGCCCATGGCATCGGCGCCATCGACCTGCTGGTGGTCAATCTC
>Ga0114964_10001831_pt1 | contig 15383 bp, 25 predicted proteins | sample C_131016_MF_Meta_FD_92638 | JGI IMG/M metagenome (GOLD analysis project Ga0114964, IMG submission 92638) | Freshwater microbial communities from Lake Croche, Canada to study carbon cycling - C_131016_MF_MetaG | ecosystem: Environmental > Aquatic > Freshwater > Lake | place: Lake Croche, Canada... | reverse complement strand
TGATGATGGCAGGCTTAAGTCATAACTTAGTTAGGAAAAGTAAAATGGAAGAAAACCTTAATCGAGAGAAGAACATGAAGACTCTCAAGATTGTTGGTGCTGTAGTAGTGGGCGTTATCTTTATTACTGCTATTGGAGGAAGTAATTCTTCCACTAAGCAGACCAAAGACACTACACCAGACACCAGCTATGTGGCACCTACTACTGCTGTAGACAATACAGCTGACTGGGTCACTTGGAAGAATGGCTATTTGCCTGCTTGGAATAGTTTCTATGCTCATTACCAACAAACCGTGGTTGATCTTGGCAATGGAGACATCCAAGCTGCCAGCAATGACTATCTGGCTATGAGCTATGATGCTGTTGATATGATGCAGTGGGACAATAGTCCTAGTTTCTCCATCAATTCTGATGTAGATGCTTTGGCTGCTGACATCAACACTATGTGTAGTGAAGGCAATCAAAGTCTCATCAACATCAATAACGGTGGTGATGTGACCTATGGATTCCAAGGTGCTGTCAATGCTGTTAAAACCGACATCAACACTATGACCATTGACCTTCAAAACGTCAATAACGGTAGTTACTAGTCGAATCCCCCCCCAAGGGGGATCATGGGGCTTGATCTACCCATGCTGATGAGACAGATCAAATAGTTAGGAGAAACTATTATGCATTATCGTGTAATCGAAGGTGGTTACTGGCGTCACGGTACACTTCACATTGAGAGTGACTCATTAATTGAGTCCTACTCATTCGAAGATGGCACTGGAAAGACAGAATATATCCATATGGCATTGAGAGAGTTCACTAGTGATGCTACTGGTCTTGATCTCTACCGTGAGATGACTGATTGGCTTATCAAGAACAATGAAAATGGTGCTTATCGTAGTACATTTTCTGCTCGTACAGCATGGCCTGAATTCTTTGGTGTTTACACACGTAAGGACGAAATTATTGACATTATGGTCAATGAAGAAGGCAGTATGTGGTTTGTTCCTGAAAGCCATGAGTTCTTTGATGCTAAGGCACCTGAAGAGGGTGCTATGAGTAGTTGGCTTCACAGTGACATTGAAGAAGATCAAGAAGGTTGTATCTGGTTTGAAGAGTTGTATCCTGATGGATATATTGTGCCTGGAGTCTTGATCCCAGCTAATCTAAGTGGAAGACAAAGTGAAGACGAATAGTCGATAACCCCGTGAGGGGTTTGTGGGAGGTAGCCTACCCACACTGATGAGACAGGCTAAATAGTTAGGAGACTATTATGAAAGCTGCAATCTTTAACCCAGATCACACTGGGGGAATTGTAGAATTTGAGAAAGGTGATTCCTACCAGATGATCCGTGATGCTGTGGGAGGAATCTTCCAGGCCATTGATCTTCCAGGATTGGGAGTCACTATGTGGATGCATGATGAGGGCAAGCTTATGGGTCTACCAGAAAATATATTTGGTAGTCTATTTTGGCGCACCGAATACGGTGACACTGACCACATTGTTGGGCCCATTATCCTTACCGGTATGCCTGATGCTGAAGGTGATACTACAGGACTCAATGATGACTTCCTTGCACTCTTGGAGTCAGTCAATCATGACCCTGCAATCCATGACAAGGAGTAGTAATGGAAGAAGAACAATGCTACTGTGAGCTATGCTGTAGTGAAGGACATTGTGATTGCAAAGTCTGTAATGAACCCTGTACTTGTAGAGAGGAGGAAGTATGATATACATCACTCGTGATGGAACCTGGGGTAGTGCTGATGATGTTATGGTCGTTGACACTGAGGCCTATGAAGCTGACCCAGAATTCCAACGTATACTAGAAGACATGGACAATGGTGCTGAAGCCACTGAACTATGGAACTATTTACACTAGCAGAAAGGCCGTGAGGCCTCTGTAGGCAGGGTGGTAACCCCTACACTGATGAAGCAAACCAAATAGTTAGGAGACTATTATGAAGAAATGCCCACGTTGTGGTGGGGTCTATAGTGACTATCCTGCTTTAAGTAGGGTAGACAACAAGACCGATATCTGTAGCCCATGTGGCACTGAAGAGGCCATCCAGGACTTTACTGGAGAACCTTTGAGTCCATTGAGTGTAGATGAAGGTCTAGTGCATCACGGCATTAAGTGTCGTAGTTGCAATGAGACCCATTGGGTTGATGTCACCAAAGACCAACTCGATAAATACAACAACAAGCAAGGCCTTATTCAAGATATCTTTCCAGAATTAACTCCAGATCTACGAGAGTTGTTTGTCTCCAAGACTTGTGGTGACTGCTGGGATGAAATGTTTAGTGATGGAGAGGAGGAATAATGGAAGAAGTAACTCGACAAGACCTAATTGATTGGTTTGGTACTGACAAGAGCATTGATGAGAATACACTATATGATCTCAATCGTGAACTCAATGATGCTCGTGAACAAGTATTCGAACACTATGGGTTTAGGAGTTAGTCATGACTGATGAAGTATTTGACTGCTACCATTGTGGTAAGTCTAGTGATGGTCCCTTTACCCCAGATTGTATCTGTGACCCAGATGGTTTGGAGTATATGAAGCCTAGGCTAAGTCTCATCTACACTCGTGAAGGCTATCCTGATCGTATTGTAGATCTTACAGAGATGGAGCTTAAAATCATCAATGACGCTATGCATGCAATGATGTTGGCAAGTAACTTAGAAGAAGGGACTGAAATTCTTCGACTCAGGAATAGAATTCCTTATGGAGAATTCCATACCCATGGAGGAAATGAAGTAAGATGAGTAAGAAATACAAAGTAGGACTCTTGATCTCTCTGGAGTTTGAAGTTGAAGGTGACTTTGACTTTGACACTAGTTATCCCTATTATTCTTGGGTTGACTATCTAGACCAAGATCATGTAGTCAATATTGAAGTGGAAAGTCAGGAAGAGTTATGAGTGAAGACATTGTAGAAGGAACCTTACCCATTGAGACGGTACTGCATTGGTTAGAGACCATCAATACCTATCTAGTGGTGTACGAAGACCAAGAGGCCTGGGCCTATACCCAAGTATTGCTCAAGGGCATTAAGTCAGGAGAGCTATGATAGAAACCATAGTTGTATTAGTATTTTGTACACCCATTGTTGTTACTGGGCTATTGGCAGTCATTGAGAGTATACGTGATGATATCTTTTGGTCTAGGATGAGAAAAGAATCAGAGATACGATCTAACAAGAGGTACCTTGCAGAACGCATTGCTGACAAAGAACGTGACCTATTTGGTTACTAGTCGAATCCCCTTCGGGGGATTATGGGACTTGACCTACCCATACTGATGAGACAGGTTAATAGTTAGGAGACTATTGTGAATGATAATCAAGAGTGGCTTGAAGAAGCCAAGAAATATTACCCAGGTTGGTGGCTCAAGATTGAGAAACTAGACAAGCAATTGACCTACTTGCTTCCTGACTACAAGATTGGTCAGATCAAGGAGAAGTTTGGGACCTTGAGATTCTATGCTGACTTTTCAACAGAAGATGAAATGAAGCAGTCCATTGCCCATAGTCTTATTACAGCTGTTGAAAGTTCATCATACTCCACTTGTATAGAGTGTGGCAACTATGGTAAGTTGAGAGACCAAGGTTGGGTACGGGTGTTATGTGATGAACACTATCAAGCTATACTTGACAAGAAAGGTGAAGTGCTATGAGCAAGCCAACATTGCCCAGTGTCTATGCATTGGAGAGCTATGCTGAAGCAATTCGTCATGCACTTGAACACCATGGAGAAGAAGGCAAGAAGATAGTCAGTGACCCCGATCAGCCACCCATCATCTGGCACCAGTTTTCACACTTGGAGTCTGAGTTAGGTGCCGGCACTTGGGATCATGAACATGAAGACACTGTCAATCCTGAAATTGCTCAAGCTCTTCTTACAGGTATGTTGGACCAGATCAAGAATCCATTGTTCACTGAACTCGTCAAGATTGAAGCTGAAAGTGGAGCTGCTGTTGAAGCTGCCAAAGAAGTAGATGCTGTTCTTCAGGAACACGGTATCGATGAGCATTTTGCTCTGGGTATGGATCAAGAAAATTGATGCTGCCCTAAACAACTCCCAGGTCCTGGCTATGACCATAAACTAGCCAATATGAACCTGTAGTTTAAGTTGGAAAAACGTAGCTTTACTAAACTCACTCAAGGGTTACAGGCTACATGGAGGTTCGAAACCTTCCAGATTCACGGTACTTCCCAGCATATAGATATGACAGGGATTCTCTACAAGGATCATTTTTACTCTACCCTTGTAGACAATATCAAAGAGAGTGACTCTGTCAACTGGAGTTCAGTTGGGTCTGTCTCTGACGAAGAGAGGATGACTACTATCCATAAACGTAGAGGTCTTGTCTGTGTGTCCATAATTAATAGAAGGAGTGACTTCGTCCACACCGAAGTGGGTATGACCAGCCCAAGTCATATAGAGATGTGGTCTATATGTAATCAAAGTCAGTCAAAAGTACAATATGGTCACATCCATTCTATGTACTGGAGATTGAGGGAGGAAGTAGGTCAAAACACCTGAGCATGTGTCTAAAAGGCTCCTCTACAAGGTGGGAAGGTAATTGATCGACCACGTGGGCCGTTACCGGAGTGAGGGTATAAACAGGGAAATAGATCCTCTCTACAAGTGGAGACAAATAAGTCTTAATCTCCCGTAGACAGTATTGAAATAAGACTAGTCCCACACACCGACTATAAATGCAGGTGCTGCCTGTGCCGGCTCAAGATCAGGGGTTTGGGTGCTTTCCAGAAAACACCACTACCTGAGCATGTGGTTAAACTGCTCACTTGAATCTGTAGTTTAAGCTGGAAAAACGTACACTCAACTACTATAAATATAGAAAGTATGATTGGTTTGTTTTGACGACACACACGTACATAGTGGTTCAAATCCACTCAGATTCACTTAGTCCATCGACCTAGGTATGTCGTTAAACTATTGAGGAAGGCAAGGAGTAGACGTCAAAGGTTGGACGATCTCAAATTCATGGCCAAACGTATATTGCTGTAACAGCTTGACCCCCACCGAACCTTTCAGGGGGTGACGTATATGTGCTGCTACCACCTGTCTTCCTTCAAGGTAGTGTAATTTAATAGGAAAAATCTATGTTGGGGAACTTAGACAATGGTTCGAATCCATTCACTACCACTCCCGAAAGGGTAACTAAAGAAAGGAATCATCATGACCTTAGACACTAAAGTCAAATGCAAAAACTGTAAACAAGCCATAATGTTGCACATGGAGCATCGTTATTGGTTCCACGACGGAACTCGTCGTAGAACTTGTGCCGATGGCTTTGGCTATGCAGAAGAAGTCAATCTCCAAGAGAATTAAAAGTTCTCTCCTAACAAGACCTGGGCAAGTCTCTAAAAGGCCCAACTCTTATTTTGTGTGCTTTGCTCAGTCTCATGCAGATTGAGTTTTATTTTTTTATTTTTGAGGACGGATCAATGCAACCCGATCTATGGATCTATAGTCTTGGCCCGATGCAGAAGGAAAGTTGATTGAGGTTTTGTTGAGATATTATTATGTATATATAGAGAAAGAAGTAGGTATGAGTGGACTTATGAAATGGATACTAGGTATATTGGCCCTTGGTGCTGCTGCACGCAACATTCAAAAGAAGCTGTAATGGAAGAAGACTTCTTTGAATCTCTCATGGGGGACAGAGACTCCAAGTTCATTGCAGCCACCACTGCCGCTGATGTAAGTATGGCTGCTGTTCATGAATCTATGAACTATTTTATCCAGATGCTCATCTTGTCTATGAACAAGCTCAGTGACAGCCTGGGTCTAGGTATGAATGAGGTCAGAATTATGCTGGAAAGTGAATTGGGCTTTGAAGGCCAACTGGAAAACTACATTGCTCAGCTCAAAGCCAGCAAGGAACTCATTGACGATCTAGTGATCTCACTAGAGGATGAAGAGTTCTAGTCTAGGTATTGGGGGTCTTCTGGGTCCCCTGTATTTTTACCGTGTATGTGCTTGGAGAGATCTAGAGCACGATTGCTCTTGTTGTACTGTCCTTGTAGACCTTTGAGTCCTTCTGAGATGGTTCTACGAATCCCATAGCGTTCTCGTTCAGTGCGTCCACCCAACATACCTGTAGGGTCCACCAGCTTGAGACCTGTCTCTAGACACTGTCTCTGCTTGGGGCAAGCATTGCATTCCTCACGGTTGGCTTTAATCATATCAGGTTGCTCACTCTGCAATCCAAAGTTGACTTCGGTTCCTTGATAGCCGCCAGGTACTTTAATGGAACTACTGTTCTCGAGACACAGACCTTGTTCTTGAACCTTAGACAGTAGGTCACTACTACTGCCTGAAGTGTTGCCACTTTCGGCCCATGGAGTCTTGGTGATCTTTCTCTCTTTGTGCTCTCCACTTTCATCAGGAAAAGCATAACGTGGTGGATCATAGAACTCACGTATGTTTTGATCTGAGTAACCACCACTAGTGTCACCAGTGCCAGTGTCTTTTATTCTACGAGTCTTGTCCACTACTGGACGTCGTCTTACTTTACCACCAGGAACATTACGGTAGTGAAATGACAATAGTCGTGGAGTCTCTGGGTCGTTGTTCCAGTTGCTGAACTCGTGGAACAAGCTCATCATTCTGTGTTGTGCAGCATGTACTTTGCACTTGTAACATAGTGGAGTGTCTTCCCATTTATGAATGTCTATACCGTTCATGGTACCACAATATTCACTACTCATCATGTCTCCATTCCAAGTATGACTTGATATAGGCAGCACTATACAATGCCACAGCCACCAAGAAACCATACTGCTTGGTCACTAATGCATAAATGGTCCATAGCATTTCATTGACCATTAAAATCAACCAACCCCACATGTTTTTCTTACCCACTACAAAAATACCACCAGCACCTATAATGGCCAGTACCCAACTCCAGATTTGATTGTGCATAAGTATATTATAGTGGGTTTCTAGTCTTCGTCCTGCATGGGGGGATATCTTTTAATATCAAGACCATGTGCTAGTTGCTCTGGGGAGAAGCTCTCCCAGTGACGTACAGATTCTTCTACTGTACTTCTTGGAAAATCCTTGCCCAGTCCCCGAGTTAGTCCACGTCGAGGATGATAGCCAAACCCCGCTAGACTGCCATCATAGCTTGGATCAAAGTAGATATGCTTGCCGGGGACATCTTTGGTCACATAGACTTCATGATTTTTGTGAATGATGCCGGGTTTTTGCCCGCTAGTGGCTAGAGCACACCAGTCACCGGGGTTAATGTCAAGTTCTTCAGGTTTGATGTCACCTGGTTTCTCATACATGCCAATCATTCGAGTGATACGAACAGGAGCATTGGGGTTAGTCTTGAGGTCTTGATGTAGTTTTCGTATGGCAGCTGCTTGAGCTTCTTGGCCTAGATTGTCCATAGTGGACTCTCCATTGTTGTACTCGTCGTAAACAGGTTGCTCTAAGTGGTTCAAATACTTTAGCATAAAGGGATGACTCAATGGTACTCCACCAATGTCGGGTCCAGGTGTCTGTCCACCCTGGTATTGACGATTGCGGTAACGTCGTTTTCTTTCCATTGCATAACGTCTATGCCAATTCATTGTACTTCTCCTACGTGGGTAATGTTGGCTCCAGGAACTGTACTAGTGCTATTGGTAATATTTTTAACGTCTGATGGAGTCCACCAAGAGTCTAGTCCACTTACATTGCGTCCAATAGATTCATGAAACTTGCGAGCATTGTCCTGTACTGGCCCCGACTGATCATAAATGGTACTATTTAAACTTCTACCAGTGTCTTTGAGTACTTGGTGTGCTAGAGTATGTTGCAATGCTGTACCAGTACCGGGATTGATAGAGGTGGTGCCCACTACATTAGTGCCTCCACCCCAGTCCTTGGGTGCATTGAAAGTGGTCAAGTGCCCAGTGACATTGCCACTAGAGTCTTTGGCCAATAGTGTCTGTGTAGGATGGCCATCACTGGCACTCCACAGTTCACCAGGTAAATCTTTAGTGCCTTTACCGCCATAGATCTGTTGCAGTCCACCTAGAGTGTTGTGTAGGTTGGTCAATGCTTGGTACTGTGATGTGTCTGACTCACAACCGGCCAGTTGATGGCCTATAAGGTCTCTTTGATGCCCAAAATATTCTGCTTTATCAACATCGGGTTGGGTAGAGCTGTTGATGTGATGTATCTCTACACTACCACCACCACCAAAAAACTTTTCTGCACTAGCTTGCAATTTGCCATAGTGCTGTTGCTCCATTGCATAACGTAGACCCCAACTCATCGTCCACCTCTTCCACGAGACATACCACCATAGGGGTTATTGTTTCTACTAGCATTGAAGCCTGCTAGTTTTTGACGAGCTGTAAGCTGACCGTGGTCTACAAAGTTGCCGGTGTGATAACCGCCTTGACTGGCTGCTCCCAGTTGAGTATTGCCCAAACGATCACGCATCTCCATCTTGACAAAGTTGTCTTCTAGCAACACATCGACACACACCATTAGACAGTCTGCAAGGTCCTTGGTGCGAACTGGACCAAAGTCCTGCTTCTTGACTCGACCGTTGACTTCTTGAAGGAATTTGAGTTCTTGCTCCAATAGACAGCCAGCATTTTCAGCAAAGTCATCTCGGTAACTGTGAATCCAATTTTGACCCAAGGCACTCTTGAAACGTTCGGCTCTCTTGTCGTTGCTGCTGTTGTTGAATTGCTCTTCACGAACAATGGCTTTGTGGCCTATGCCCTTGAGACGTTTCTTGAGTCGAGGTAAGGTTACAAAGCCACCGTATTGGTCAAATGAGAATACTTTTAGTGTGCGATAACGACTAATGGTGTCGACTAGTTCTTCTTCGATTTCTTCATAGTCGATCTGGTGGTCATCATAGTTTTCTGGGTCCCAAACCTTCTGCCAGTCCACTACAATGTGATACCAAATCTCACCGTCTTCAGGATCTGCAATCTGCTCCACGTGACAGATCATTGCAGCAGTGTTGGCATTGCTCTTGGATGGGTCACAGTGTCCGTGGTAGATAAAGGCCATCTTGCCGTCCACTTGCTCTTCCAAGTAACGCAACTCTCCAGTGGCATCGATGAATGGTTCAAACATACGTTCCACCATCTTGGGGTTGAGGTAGGCATCGGTGACTTCAGCCCATTGACTCAAACGCTCGACTTTAAAGACATCTGGCTCACGTTTTTCCAGACGTTGCATGGCATCGTCATAGGTCTGTGGGGCACTACGAAAGTTGAAACCGCCAGTGGCTCTAAGATTGTCCCAGTCTTGATAGGGTCCCCAACTGGGCAGTTGAGCCATCATCATATCGGGAAATGCTGGACTACCGTCTTCTAGAACCTGTAGACTGTTTTCATAGAGTTCAAAGCACTTGCCCACTTTGGTAAATGGACTGGTGGGAATATAGATAAAGCCGTCTTTGCCAAATTGGTCCAATGCTGGTGTAATGGCATTGTAGACTTCGTCACTGGTTCGTGGACCTTCAGTGCCCACCAACATGTGAGCAAACTCGTCAAACATGACTCCAAAGGCAGCAGCACCACGACTGCTCTTACTGTTGGATGTCACGGCCATGTTTCTAACACTGGCTATGAGTCGTTGTGGACGTATGCCTCGTGCCTCAAATGCAGCAATTCTTCTCACATCTGCTGGAGTTCTCAATGCCAAAAAGTATTCCTTGGCCTCAGCAATGTAGGGTTGAAAGCATTCAGCATCCACGATGGTGTTGACAAGGTCAGCAAACTGGAACTGCTTGGCCTGCTGAATATTGGTGGCAACACAGAACATATACATGTCCTTGCTCTTGTCGATGCCATAGTGCCACTGAGGGTCATCCAGCATGATAAGTTTCCAGTTGAGGTAGGCTCCCATGATGCCGCCAATGTGACCCTTACCGCCACGACGACCAGTGATATTGACCACTTCACGGAAATGACTGTAGCCGTTGGCTTTGAGATACTCTACACGAGCCCAGATGTCAGGGCATACACCTACACTCGTGCCACTCCGTGTAAACTCCTTGGTCCACTCATCAATTACTTCTAGGTCATAGTCGGTCATATGCTCGGTTTCGAGGTTGATCAACCGTAGCAATGTTTTTTGTCGAGGGTACAGACGTCGTCCTAGAAAGTTGGCGTCTTCTGTAAATGTAACGATGTCGGGAATATCAGTGTCGGTTTTGAGAGCTTGCTTGGCAATCTCAAAAAAGTCATTTTGGCCCTTGAGAATATTTTCATTGGAGCCTTTACTTACTCTAGCCATTGTCTACGAGCCCACGTGACTTTAGTGCACTATATATGGGGTGTGGATGTCTATCAATGTCACTATCCACATCACAACAAGGGCAGGGTGCATCAAACACTGTATGTGCATCTTCAATGGTTGAGATCTTGTGTGGGTTGTCCCACTTGAAGTGGTGTGCCATGGCCTGAGTAAAACGATTGTATCCCTTACCCAACATCCAAGCTGCATGGTGTTCAGCATAATTTTCATCTAGATTTTTAGTTCCATAAGCACTGGGGCTTGTGGCCATCATTGCTGTAGCTAGAGTACTCCAGGGGTGTTGCTGAGAGTTCACTATAGCCACTTCTGAATTGTGGGAAGCATTTACATCTATGGGTGAGGCATCAAGAGTCTTTAAGTACTCAAGGGTGTCCAGCTTGGATATCTGTGGTGGACAGTCTAGTCTCATATGAGCCCTGTCGACTGAACCTTGTAGATCATTAAAGACACTTGCATTATCTTGAGAGTGTGGACGGGCATTATATCTTTTAGAAATTGATCTTAGTACATAGTTGGCTGCACTAGAAGGATCTTGTCTGAGAGTGTGTAGGTAGCCGGCAGTGTGTCTAGTCACTGCTCTATTGCGTACAGTAGCATTGCTTTGTGAGCCACCAGACATTGCTTGACCCATAAGTTCTAGTATAGCATTGGCCACTGGCTTGTCTTCTACGTCTCGTTCACGATCAAGATTGCTGGCATGATGATGACCCAATTCATGTACTAGAGTAGTCATTGCCCCTGACTCCTCAGAAACATTAAATCTATGCCATATATTGTTGTGTTTTTGGGTACCTGCTTGAACATCTTCTAGTGTAGTGGCTTTGCTCTGCTGTGGGTCAGTTATATAGACCGTCTTCTTGGGGTCACCAGGGTAAACGAAACCACTAGTAGCACCTTGCGCCACTGAAAATGGTGAAGTAAAGGAACCATGAGCTCCTGTTACTAGTTCTCCATTAGGAGTACGGACATTGTGAGTTAGATCAAGAGTGGTGTCTCGAGCATGTTGATTGAGAGTGTGCATTAGATCACGTACATGGGGGCCATAGTGCTCTATGTTCCAATACATATCGGTTCGCAGGGCATCGCCGGGGTTGAGCACTGACTCACTGTGGTCATAGAGTTTGATTCTATTGTTGGTTTCTGGGTGGTGCAGTACTACTACATGGTGATGAGATAGTTCATCTTCTCCACCAGGGTACATATGAGCCCAGTGATTCTTGTAGTCTGGTGAATGTAGTTCATCGTGATGAATGCCTTGATCATGCCACATAGCACCAGGGTAGCTCAATGGATCTTCAGGTTCCCCGTGGTACAGCATCTGCCAACCCGACGGCATCCAACGATCAAAGTCCAGTTTGCTTTGATGAGTCACTACAGCAGTCTTGCTGCCCACTCGTGCCTTTTGGTGTCGACCCATCATGTCTTGGATGAGTTTCTTTTGACGTTTGTCACCAGATGATACGGGTTTGCTTTTGCCTTCAGCACTGGCTTGAGGTTTGAGCTCTTCCAGTAGTTCGTTGAAGTGGGCACAACTACGACAGTTCTTGTCACCAGTGCAAGGGCCTAGTAGTTCAAAGCTAATGTCACTGGCTGTGCGGCTATTGAACTTCTTGTCAGACATGACTAGGCCTCAGGATTTTGAGCAAATCCCTCAGGACCGTGCTGCCAACTGTTGAGACCTTTGTCTTGAGGCTGAACGGGGTTGGCCCATTGAGGATCTTTGTTGAGTCGACGATTTTGTGTTTGACTGCCTCTAAGTAGAGCATTGTACCAGGTATTGCCGGAACCGTCGGCATTGTCGGTAGAGTTAAAGTGATTCTTAACTGTTCTTGCCAGCATACCCCACTTGTTGGTGTAGTTGCTGAGTTGCTCATTCTCACCGGGCTGTACTTCTTGTAGGAACTTCTGGTAGGCTTTGTGAGCCGGCACTACGTGTGTATTGTAGTTGGCTACTAGTTGCTGAGACATAGGGTTCTTGGGATCGATGTGATTGAGAGCAGTCTGGTGATCGATGCGGAATTTATTAAATGCATCGCTGAGTGTTCTACTGGTAACTCTCTTGTCTCCGCCAAAGAATTGTTTGGCAAGTCTATCGTGACTTGACTCTAATCTATTGGAGACATTAGCACACTCTCTGCACTGGGTACGGCCACAAGGGGCATTGCCAATCCAGGTGGGTCCATTAATAATGGGAGCTGCATTCTTGATGAGTTCTTTGTCATAACGACTGTTCCAAGTCATATTGACTCCTTATTGTCCGGGAAGAATGAGCTTTCCCTTGCTCTTTTGCTGCTTGCGCTTCATGTCATAGTAGGCATCAGCAACACCCTTACCGGTCTCATAACGAGCCTGCTCGGGGTTAAAACTAAATCCTTCAAGTCGTCCAACAATGGTGATGGTTGGCGGCTGCTGGTTGACATGTAGTCCAGGCAATACCCAGTCCACTACCACTTGTAGTCCAACAACTCCAAAGAGTTCATCGGCCTCTTCCTTAAGTGAGATGAGGTTGTGGTGGTAAGCAGGACGTTGGCTGTACTTGGTTTGTAGAATTTCGAGAATCTTGGCACAGGCCATGATTTCACTTTCCATCAACTCAATCTGCTCTTCCTTGCCCAGTGCTTCTTCTTCAGCTTTTTGGGCAGCCAGGTAAGCATCGATCTGGGCTTGTTGAGCCGGTGTTACTTTAACGTCTTCTGGGGCAATGCCGGGGATACCTACATCTTTGGCCATTGTTGTTCTTTCTACTAGAGTTGTCTATATTATAGTATAGAACTCACTCCAATTAAAGTAATCCTTGGACGGTCTGGAAATTCTCTGGGTTCATGCTTTAGGGTCGTGTAGAGGGTTTCTCACAGTTGTCTTGCTTAGGGCACTCAATGCACTACGAACATGGCCACGGCTATCTGGATCAAGTAGAGAATGTCCGCCCTGATCGGCCACGTAGAGAGCATGGTTCAAGTGCCCAGCCACTGCTATAGCTTGGGCACGGTTTCTTAAATAGTAGGCCTTGTCAGGACTATTTTTTGCAATGTGTTCAGCATGTGCCATTAGGTCTTTAGCAATATTTGTAGTGCCAGCAAGTGCATGGCTCCTGCTTAATATTGAGAGAGGTCTAAATGCATAACGTGCTAGTGCTCGGCCTTGTGTACAGGTATCACAGACATCTTTGCCACATTCATTCTGTTTATAATAACGATGGGTTGGATCATCAAATGGTGACACTCGTGTCTCCTCTGATGTCTTTTGCATAGCAGTACGAAAGTTTAGTCCACTGTACTGGAGATCTGCTGGGTCAATTTTTCTCTGCATATTACTTGTTCTTTCTGTTTCTAAGCTTTTCTTGCATCTTGTAGAGACCGTAACCGGCAGCAGTGTCCACCATTAGCTTGGGTACATCTAGTTCGGGATGTACATGCTCATTGAAAAACTGTCCTGCTGGATTGGCCAAGTCATCACCGTGGTGAGGAACTACATTGTGCACTAGGTCATTGAAGTGTTGAGCATCTTTAGGACCGTTCCACTGCAAGTGTATGGGGTTGACAGTATTGATAAATTCGTTGACTACATGGCCTAGACCACTGGCACGCTTTTCAATGTCGTAACGACAAGCAAATCGACTGCTGCCACGACGAGGAAGGTCTTGACCCATGCCGGGGCTGTCATCCTCATCAAGATCAGAATGGGCATAGTCACGACCATATTCATGGCCTAGAGTTTCATACTCATCACCAAATGGTGTATAGTCTTCAGCATCATATCCAATTTCGTGGATGTTGCTGTCTTGTGGGTCTAAAGGATCATTCATAGTTACCTCTTAGTGTAGGTCTACGGGATTTTTACATCTAGGGATTGTCAACGAAGTCTGAATCCTGGTTAAGGAACTTGAGACATTCATCTTGGAACCCAGACTTGTGTTCGTTGGTTTTGGGGTCAATCTTGTTGCGAGCCACTTGACGACGACACTTCTTGCATAGTGTAGCTGCACATTGGGGGCAACTGTGCTCTTCATCACTGGTGACCCATAGAGGGTTTTCACGTCCATTGCTGCGGTTGTGACGATCTAGACCCACTACAGCTCCACGAGCACTGTCGATGATGGGTTTACCGAAGTTGGGGATACCGGCAGCATCTGATTCAATACTACTGTGAGTTGGAGGAGCCAATTCATTCTCTACTTGACCAAAGTCAGGAGTGTGTACTGGAATGTGTTCAGGAGCTCTCTCTGGTAGGTAGTGATATTGAAGACGACTGTCTCGTCCTACAAGAGCTGGGCGAAAGTAAGTGGCCAATGGCACTGCTTGAGTTGCCGATCTAGGCACTCTACGGTCATTGAGTCTAGTGGCTACATCATTGTCGTCCACTGGTGACACTGTCTTAATGACTCGTCCATCATCAGACTTGTAGGTGACATCTTTTTTGCGTCTTCTGGCCAATGGCTTGTTTCTCATTGGAACCACTTTGTTGTTTTTGTCTAGAAGAACATGATGGTCTAGGAATGGTGTCAAGTCTCCACCATTTTCTACAGCATCCCCCAATGCTTGATCATAGTCCTTGGCACTGCTGTACTCACCTCTAGTGCTCAAGTGCACCAAACGGTCTAGATTTTCATCAGTCATTTTGGGAATTAGACCCTGTGAAGTATAGAGATTATTGCCACCCATACTCTCATAGACTTCATTGAGATTGCGAGTGGCAAAGGTATTGTCATCACGAGTGGGAGTATAGAGAGTGTTGACTCCCCACTGCTTGGTGCGTGTAGGACGGATATCTCCATCTCGTCCAATGTCTACTGCTTTGTGTCGTTCTGGACTCTTGCGAAGGTAGAGTCTAGTGTAGTCACGAGCATTGGTGACTTCACCATTGGTGGCATGGTTAATGATGGCATCTAGATCACCAATTTTACTATAGGCTGGATTGACCATAGACAGACCACTCTCGTTGTTGGGGTTCCTCTTGGACTCACCAGCATAGTGATGCTCTAGAAAACGATTAGACTGTTGCGAACCGGCTTGCCATTGAGGTTGTAGTCCACTAAATGACCGTCTAGATTGAGATTGTCTAGATTGGGAATGGTGGGT
>Ga0114964_10001828_pt1 | contig 15415 bp, 14 predicted proteins | sample C_131016_MF_Meta_FD_92638 | JGI IMG/M metagenome (GOLD analysis project Ga0114964, IMG submission 92638) | Freshwater microbial communities from Lake Croche, Canada to study carbon cycling - C_131016_MF_MetaG | ecosystem: Environmental > Aquatic > Freshwater > Lake | place: Lake Croche, Canada... | reverse complement strand
GGGCGTTGCTTGAGCCACCGAAGAATACGCTAATGGGATTGCCATCAGCTGGACGTTCCATGCGGTCTTGACTAGCTGCGGCAGGAATTAGAGCTCCAATTCCCCGGCCTAAGCCACCTTTTTTCTCAGCCATTACTTTGCTCCTCTTTGCGATAGTTCGATTGCTGCTTCCATGTATGCGATAGATCCAGTTGAGCTGCGATCATAGTTAATCACTGTTTGACCGTAGCCTGGCGCCTCGGCAACGCCTATTTGGCGGGGGATAAGGGTGTTTAGAGTCTGATCTGGAAAGTGTGCTCGCACATCCTCAACGACAGCTGCATTCAGTTTGGTCCTGGAGTCATACATCGTCAGAACGATAGTTGCAGCACCTAGTTCAGGGTTCTGGAACTGACGAATCTTTGCAATTGTTTCCCTGAGTTGGCTCAAGCCTTCAAGGGCGTAGTACTCGCACTGGATTGGGATGAGGACCTCTGTAGCCGCACTAAAAGCGTTAATGGTCAGAACACCCAAGCTCGGTGGGCAATCAATAAATACGTAATCTAATGCGTTTTCTGGGCTTTCCAGATATGAGCTGATTGCGCTTTGTAAGCGGTGCTCCCAAGGTTTTAAGGCGTAGAGCTCAAGTTCTGCGTTGGCCAGATAGATGTTGGCCGGAACACACTTCACATTCGGCGACTCTGGGCTAACTTGTGCAGTTTCAGCAATGGTTCTGCCCTTTAGAAGCACGTCATAGATTGAAGCCTCGCGATTTGCGTGGTCGATTCCAAGAGCTGTTGATGCGTTTCCTTGAGGGTCCAGATCAATGACTAGCACCTTCATGCCTTTATTTGCAAGGGCAACCGCGATGTTTACCGCGGTGGTTGTCTTACCCACACCACCCTTTTGGTTTGATACCGCAAAGATTCTTGTTTTGGCAGGCTGGGGGATGACCGCACTGTTTACGTTAGAGAGTCTTCTTGAGTTTTCACTTAGTTCTTGGGCGAGCGGAGCGTCCTTGAACCCCCCTGGGATACCAATTTCATCTGGATGTTTCACGTGAAACCTGCTTCTCAATAAACGTTACTTCGGCTGTGTTTGCCTGCCAACCTGTGGGTTCTGGGCTAACTGAATCTCTACCATTAGGGTAGCCAAGACCTGCGACAACCGTGGGAGGAGTGCTTGCGTTCTGTTCAGCAAGAATGACCGCTGTTGAGGATGTCTTTAGTTCTTCTGACAAAATTTCTCCATGTTTAGGTCTCTAGAGTAGCGTAACGCGAACAATTGTTGTTGGCTCTTCGAGCGTCTCAGCCCCTGCGGTCACAACCTCAAAATTGGAGATTTTCATCCTCTTGGCCAAAGGCCTGGACTCTTCAATCTCTTCGCCAGCCTTGGATCCTTTCATGGCTAGAATCTGACCGCCGGGGACCACTAGTGGGACTAGCATTTTTAGCAGCTTTGGGAGCGCAGAAACAGCCCTTGCTGTTGCCACGTCATAATTTGACAACGGTGCCTCCTCAGCCCTCCCCCGGAGAACCTTGACGTTTTTTAGGCCTATCTCGAGGATAGCGACGTCAGATAACCAGTTCGCTCTGCGCTCCATGGGCTCGATTAGAACGAATTCTGTTTCTGGTCTCAAAATAGCCATTGGGATACCTGGGAGCCCTGCTCCTGAACCCACATCAGCCACTTTTTGACCCGCAGACACATATTCAGCTACCACAGCCGAGTTCAAGATGTGCCTGGACCAAAGCTTGGGTATTTCTCTTGGGCCAATAAGGCCTAGCATGTCACCATCGCGGATTAGCAGTTCTGCATATTTTCTGGCTTGTTCGATCTTGTCGCCAAAAATGATTGATGCCGCCGCAGGTTCTGCTTCTGGCATCACTTGCCCGTCAGCTGGACTCTGATTCGCCATCTTGGACTCCGCTTTCTAAAGAGAAACAAAAAGCCAGGAGCGGATTCCTGGCCTAATGTTTCACGTGAAACTATTCAGCTGGCTTAGCCACAATATGGCGTTCTTTGCCTTCGCCTTCTGATTCTGATATTAGGCCAGCTTCGCCAATAAGGTCGTGGGCAATTTTGCGCTCGTAAGAAGACATTGGCTTCATGGCTACCGACGCATTAGTGTCCTTCACCTTGTCAATTACTCGGTTTACAACCTTAGTTAAGGCGTCAACCTTAGCCTGACGAGACCCTGCAATGTCAAGGATTAGTCGGCTAAATGACTGAGTTTTAGTCTGCACAGCAATGCGGGTTAACTCCTGAATGGCTTCGACGGTCTCTGGCTCGGAGATGAGTCTTAGGTTGCTCTCCTGGTCGGCAGTAATCTCCAAATACGCTCTACCTTGGCGAACGTCGATGTTGATGTCTCCGTCCAGATCGAAGATGTCTAGGAGTTCTTCTAGATAGTCGGCAGCTACTTCGCCTTCTTCTTCTAACTCCTTTGCGGAGCTCTTAGGCTCTGCTACTTCGGTTTCTTCGGTTACTTCTTGGGTCTCTACTTGATCTGACATTTAGTCCTACTTCGTGCCTTTCGGCTTCTTCTTTGCACGTGCCTTTGATACTGGCTGTGTGCGTTGGTTTGGTTGAGGGGCCTCGATTTCTTCGACTACCTCGGCTGTTTTAGGACCGAGTTTGCCTTTCTTTTCTAAGCGGGCTTGACGTTCGTTGTGGGCCAGAGAACCTGGTGTGGGCATTCTTCTGATCACGTAATACTGCTGTCCCATGGTCCAGAAGTTGGACACTAGCCAGTAAATCAAAACACCCAGCGGGAATGAGACACCTGAGATTAAGAAAATTACTGGGAACACATAAAGCATGATCTTCTGGGTCTGCGCAAACTGTGAGCTCTGCGTAGCTTGGTTCTGGTTTTTAGCCATAATCTGACGTTGGGTGATGAACTGTGAAGCGGTCATCAGGACAATCATCACACCGGCAATCACCTTGACTGAGTCAGATGTTGCAGTTAGAAATGTCTCTGAAAGGCTTGCACCTAGGAAGTGAGACTGAGCGAAGGAAATTGATAGGTCTGTGCTGAGGAGGCCAACACCCTGCTTAGAGTGTTGTGCTTCCTGAAGGGTTGTGAACAAAGAGAAGAACACCGGCATCTGAGCCAACAATGGAAGGCATGACGAGAACGGGCTTGAGCCGTGCTTCTTGTACAACTCCATCTGCTCTTTAGCCATGCGCTCGCGGGAGTCTCGGTCTCTCTTGCCCTTATATTTCTTCTGTAACTTCTGCAGGTCAGGTTGCAATACATACATAGATCTCTGAGATCTGATTTGCTTTACGAATAGAGGGATCAGGGCTGCTCTGACTACTAATACGAGCCCAACGATGGAGAGGACCCAGGTTACACCAGCATCCCCATCCATACCAATAGAGGTGAATAGCGTATGGAAGCTCACTAGTAATAGCTCGATTACCCACTTAAAGGGCCAAAGTATGGCTGAAATTATGTCCATTTTTATTTATCCTTTTCCGAAGTCACTGCTTCGTGCTTCGCATATACAAAACCTGTTTTTGTCAGGCTCAACCAACTGGGGCCGGGCTTGACTTCGTCGACGCCACCTTTAGCAAATGGGTTGCAGCGCAGTATTCTCCAACTGGTCAAGAGTGAGCCGTAGATCAAACCATGCTGCTGTATAGAGCCTAGACCGTAAGCAGAGCAGGAAGGGTGATAAATGCAGACATTTCCATAAAGTGGTGAGATTAATTTACGCCAAGTAACTATGAACGCCACTATGGCGTTTCTGGGCATTAGCCAGAGATTCAGAGCAACAAGTCGCATTTGTTTACCTTATTAACTAATTCTTGATTTGTTGTAAGCAGTCATCTAGTTCTGAGTTGAATTCAAGCCAAGACAGTTCTGCCAGTCCCGGTAGTGCTCTTAAAACTAAATCCTGGCCAGCAGTAAAAGTAGTCAGGCGCTCTTTGATCGCCGCTCTTGACCTGCGCTTTACTAGGTTCCTGGCAACTGCTGAGCCGACGGTCTTGGCAACAACGAAACCAAACCGAGCGGGTACAGGTGACAAGCTGGAATTTAGGTAAATTACTAGATGTTGTGAGGTGGCTTTGCGACCAGTTTTCATGGTCGAGCGAAAATCCTCCGCTGTGCGCAGCCGGTTCTCGCGAGCCAGCAAGGGTCTTTAGGCCGACAGCTCGCTACGACCCTTGCGGCGACGAGCTGCAAGGATGGCACGACCGGCACGGGTCTTCATGCGAAGACGGAAGCCGTGAGTCTTAGCGCGACGGCGGTTGTTAGGCTGAAAAGTACGCTTAGTCATTTGGTATTACTCCAAAACTTTGTTGTTGGATTCAAGTCAACATATTTGGATCCCTTTGTCGCTCGCGAATCCAAAGCAGAGCAACCTGTTAAACTTACGCTACTTTGCCTAGTCGGTCAAGTTTTTATCAAAGAAATATCAAGAAGAATTCAGCTGCCAAAACTTTGGGATTGTAACATTTTAGAAAAAATTGCCCAAAAGTTCGTTCTCGATTTGCAATTTCATTCTGTTAAGCAGTTGAATACATAAAGCGGAGTTTTCCACAGGGTCAAAAGTTTGCACTTTGACTTATCCACAGGGTATTATTCCTTGAATGCTGGTTGTGGAAAACTAGCCGAACCCTTTGTTTTTACTAGAAGTCTGGAAGTCGCGATGGCAGAAGTAGCCGGCATTAGCCCCGATCAGTGGGCTGAAGTCATTTCGCAACTTCAGGATGACGATCGAGTCACCAAACAGCTCTTTGGTTTCGTAAAACTCGTTTCTCTTCAAGGTTTATTGGGTGAAACCCTATACCTGCAGGTTGCAAATGAGATGACCCGCGGAATTATCGAGCAGAGAATTAAGCAGCCGCTGCTAGAAACCCTTCAGCGCGTAGGCCTAGAAGTCCCTCCGACAAACATTGGAATAGTTGTAAATCCAGACCTGGCGGAAGCTTTTTCTGCCAGTGCTCAGTTTGATCTTGAGCCCATCGAAGAGGTCCAGGCACTTCGCGAGCCTTATAAACCAACTGAAAGCGGACAGATCCCTGATGGCTCGTCGAGGCTAAACCCTAGATATACCTTCGAAAGTTTCGTTCAAGGTAATTCAAACCGATTTGCCTATGCTGCGGCCTTTGCCGTAGCCGAGGTGCCAGCAAAGGCCTATAACCCGCTATTCATCTACGGTAACTCAGGTTTAGGCAAGACCCACCTGCTTCATGCAATCGGTAACTACGTCCAGCAATACTGGCCGGCTAAGCGTGTTCGCTATGTATCCAGTGAGGTCTTTACCAACGATTTCATCAACGCCATTCAGAACAACACCAGCTTTAATTTCCAGTCGAAATATCGTCAAGTGGACGTACTTCTAATCGATGACATCCAATTCCTACAAGGCAAGAAAGAGACTCAAGAGTCATTCTTTGCTACTTTCAATGCTCTTCACGAGCAGGGAAAACAAGTTGTTATCACCAGTGATGTTTCCCCTAAGCTCTTGAACAGTTTTGATGAGCGCATGCGTAGCCGATTCGAATGGGGGCTAATGACTGATATTCAAGCCCCTGAACTAGAAACTAGAATCGCGATTCTCCGTAAAAAGGCTGAAAACGACAAGATCCGAGTAAACGACGAAATCCTGGATTACATGGCTGCACGTATTTCTTCTAATATCCGCGAGCTTGAGGGTGCTTTAATCCGTGTAACAGCTTTTGCTGCTCTAAATAGGACACAAATAGACATGCCTCTAGTTCAGGCTGTTCTAAAGGATGTTGTGCCGCTGGGTGAAGATGCCAACAGTATTGCCCCGATGGAGATTGTTAGAGCTGTCGCTGATTACTTCAAAATCACTCAGGAAGAGTTATTTGGGAAATCTAGGTCTCAAGCGATCGTTATTGCCAGACAGATTGCCATGTATTTATGCCGTGAGAAGACCACAATGTCGCTACCTAAGATTGGTGCGTTATTTGGGGGCAGAGACCACACTACGGTTATGTATGCCATCAAGAAAGTGGGCGATCTAATGAAGGAACGCCGCTACATTTACAACCAGGTCACTGATGTCATGGCTGGACTCAAGTAGATATTTACATATCTTTTTATCCACATTTATGTTGATAACTATCTAATTTCCATGAAAAATCTGTGAATAGCTCTGGATAAAATGTTAGTTCCCAAGTTCCTTTACACAACCCAAAGAGTTATCCACAATTTTATCCCCACCTGTGTATACATCTTTCACGCTTGTTATTTAGGAGTAAATACTAGGAAGTATCCAGTTATACACATATTCCACAGAGGCTATTACTGCTATTAATATATAAAGAAATATCTAGAAAGACCATAACTTTAGGGTTTCTAGTCTTGAACGCACTCCCTCTAATTGTGTGGGAAGATAAACTAACCATTCCCACGAAAGGTGAACTGTGAAGTTACAGGTAAATCGCGACGTCCTAGCTGATGCGGTGTCATTTGCAGCCAGAATGCTTCAGTCAAAACCAACCTCTCAAATACTCTCGGGTATGCGCCTAGTTGCTGATGGCAACTCCCTTCAAATCTCTGTGTTCGACCATGATGTCTCTGCTCAAACAGATCTCGTTGCAAACGTAGAAACCTCTGGAACTGCCTTAGTTTCAGGTCGTCTACTCAATGAGATTGTGGGCAGACTACCTAACCAGCCCGTGAATTTTGAAGTTGGTGAACATAAGGCAGTAATCACATGTGGATCAACAAAATTCGAACTAGCTATTCTTCCAATTGCTCAATACCCAACTCTTCCTCCAGTACCACCGGTAACTGGAACCATCGATGGTGAAGCATTCATAACAGCTATCAAACGTGTTTCAGTTGCCTCGGCTAAAGATTCAACTCGTCCATTCCAAAAAGGAATACAAATTAAGGCGACCCCAACATCCGTAATGTTAACGGCCGCTGACCCAAATCGTATTGCCCGTTGTCAGGTTGCCTGGTTGGGCAAAGATGTAGCCGATGAAACTTCTGCCGTCGTCCTAACTAAAACCATGCAAGACATTGAAAAGTCTTTCGCTAACTTGGGTGAGGTAAATATTTCTATTGCTGCTGTCGGAGAGCGTGGAATGGTTGCGTTCCAAGCAAAAAACAGAATTGTCACGACCATTGTTCTCAACATCGATAATTACCCAGACATTGATCAATACTTCCCGAACAACTTGGAAGAATCTGCAGTTGTTAATAAACAAGACCTAATGGATGCGACCAAGCGCGTGGAGCTCGTAGTGAGTGAATCAGAAGACACCATTCGCTATTCTTTCGAAGACGGAGCTGTGCAACTTGATTCAACGAGTTCAGAAAACAATGCAACTGAATCTGTCGAAGCAACTCTTGTTGGTAACCCAACTAGCCTTAGATTTAAGCCGTGGCTTTTCCATGATGGACTATCACAGATCACGAGTGAGTTCGTAAAGATAGAATTCACTAAAAACCAACGTGATCCATCTCGTCCAGGTCCGATCATCATGTCTAGCCAAACATCTAAAGACGCTAAGAGTCCTGACACATATCGTTACCTGCTAAACCCAAACATGCTTAAGCGCTAAAGCTTTAGTTCCCAAGAAAGGCAACACAATGCACATCGGTCTCATCGGCTTAGGCAAAATGGGCGGCAACATGCGAACTCGTCTTCGCAACAAAGGAATTGAAGTAACAGGATATGCGCGTAGTCGCGACATCTCAGATGTCGACAGCATTCAAGATCTTGTGGCGGCTCTCCCTAGCCCAAAGATTGTCTGGGTGATGGTGCCTCACGGCCAACCAACCGACGATGTGATCAATGAACTTGAAAAACATCTTGTTCCAGGCGACCTAATCATCGAAGGCGGTAACTCCCGTTTCAGCGAAGACATTCGTCACGCTGCACAGCTTGCACCTAAAGGCATTGGTTACCTTGACTGCGGTGTCTCCGGTGGAGTTTGGGGTTTGGCAAACGGTTACGGTTTGATGGTCGGTGGCGATGCAGCTCTAGTTGAAAAAGCCATGCCAATTTTTGATGCCCTTCGTCCTGAAGGCGAAAGAGCAGAAGGTTTTGTTCACGTTGGCGATGTGGGTGCAGGCCACTACGCAAAGATGGTGCACAACGGTATTGAGTATGCAATGATGCAGGCTTTTGCTGAAGGCTACGAGCTACTTGAGAAGAAGGATATCATCAAGGATGTCCATGGTACTTTTGCCGCTTGGCAGCGTGGAACCGTTGTTCGTTCCTGGTTGTTGGATCTTCTAGTTCTAGCTCTGGAAGAAGATCCGGGCCTATCACAGATTAAGGGTTATGTCGAAGACTCAGGTGAAGGTAGATGGACAGTTGAGGAAGGTATTGCTAACGCAGTTCCAATGCCAGCTATCACAGCGTCTTTGTTTGCTCGCTTTACTTCTCGTCAAGATGATTCACCTGCTATGAAGGCAGTTGCAGCGTTGAGAAACCAATTCGGTGGTCACGCGGTCAAAAAGGCTGATTAAGGTTTCTAGATGCACATCAAGCATCTAAGTCTCAGCAACTTTCGCAATTACTCAACACTTGAATTATCACTATCCACTGGAGTTAATCTCCTAGTCGGTAAAAACGGACAAGGTAAAACTAATCTTGCCGAAGCAATTTTCTATTGCGCAACTTTGAACTCCCATCGAGTCAGTGGCTATCTTCCTCTCATAAAACATCACCAAGACAAAGCAGTAGTCAGACTGCTTGCTCGTTTTGAAGACCGTGAAAATCTAATTGAACTAGAACTAAACACTGTTGGCAGCAATAGAGCAAGAATCAACAAATCGGAAACGACTCGGGTTAGAGACGTTCTTGGATTGGTCAATACCGTTATCTTCTCCCCAGAAGATTTAGATCTAGTTAAACGTGATCCAGCACAACGAAGAGCTTTTATCGATGACTTACTTGTGCAGATGACACCAAGACTTGCCGGAGTGTTTTCTGATTATGACCGTGTTCTAAAACAGAGAAACACTTTGCTGAAGACTTCGAGAAACTTGCCTAGTAACTCACCTGGCTTAGATACCCTCGCTGCCTGGGATGATTCGCTAGTCAAACTTGGTACAGAAATCATTTCCTTTAGGCAGGAACTCATACAGAGACTTTCTAACCCGCTATTAACCGCATACCAAGCTATCGCCGATGAGAAAAACAATCCAAGTATCAAATATCGAAGCTCCCTGACTGTAAATACTCTGGTAGATATAGAAGCCGAGGCAGGCGAATTTCTTTTGAAATCTGATCGGGTAGAGATAGAAACCCTGTTCAGAGAAAAACTTGCACTACTGAAACCCAAAGAACTTGAACGGGGAATTTCACTGGTCGGACCGCACCGTGATGACCTAGTGCTCTTCCTGGGCGAGTTTCCAGCTAAAGGTTTTGTTAGCCATGGTGAATCATGGTCCTATGCTTTGGCCCTGAAGTTGGCTTCGGCGCAACTTTTAAAAGCAGAATCTAGGGCGGGGGATCCCATTTTGATTTTGGATGATGTCTTTGCTGAACTTGATTCAACAAGACGCTCGCGTTTAGCTGAGTTAGTGTCCGATAATGAACAGGTGATTATTACCGCAGCTGTCCCAGAGGATGTGCCAGCGTCTTTGCACGCTCACCGCATGGCGGTTAGCAGTGGAACTGTTGAGGTGCAAAATGACTGAGTCCGAGAAGCCAGATGTTGCAGTCGAGTTTTATTACCGAATGAAAGCTGCCATTACAGGTAGAAAAGATAGAGACACCGTCCGTAGGCACAAAATCAAAAAGAATAAGTCGAAGCCTTTTGATCAAGGGCGGCAACCTAAGAGTATTGCTTCAACCATGGATGGCTTGATTCAGAGCTTTGGTTGGGAAAACAAACTTTCGGAGGGTGAATTATTTGCAAATTGGCGTGAATTGGTCGGCGATAAGGTAGCTGAAAACAGTTTCCCTGAGGACCTGAGCAAGGGGATACTGACCATCCGGTGTAAAAGTACTGCTTGGGCTACCCAGTTGAGGATTATGAGCGCTGACATTTTGGTCAAAATCAATGCAAAATTGCCTGCTCTGGAGATCAAGGAATTGCGGTTTATTGGACCGCAGGCACCTAGTTTTAAGCGCGGTTTAAGATCTGTTCCAGGTCGTGGACCGAGAGACACTTTCGGCTAAACCCGCCAAGGGCTCGAACCTAGTAATTTACTGCCTTCTAGCGGGTTTTCCACAGCCTAAAATAACCCTCCGGAAGTGCTGTTTTAACCCCAATTTCCTGTTCCGAAAAGATAGAATTAGACGGTTAGCAACCCCGAATTTAAGTCCAACTTCTCAGTTGGCAGTTGTGCGGGCCTAACTCAAAGAAATTAGGAGCAGTGCCAGCAATATGAACGAGCCTAAAAACAGCTACGATGCCTCAAATATTCAGGTCCTAGAAGGGCTAGAGGCAGTCCGTAAGCGCCCCGGTATGTATATCGGATCAACAGGCCCCAGGGGCCTCCACCACTTGGTCTACGAAATCGTAGATAACGCTGTTGACGAGTCATTAGCTGGTCACTGTAAGAACATCGACGTCGTTATCACTAAAGAGGGTTGGGTCAAGGTAGCCGACGATGGCCGCGGTATCCCAGTAGATATGCACCCAGTTGAGAAAAAGCCAGCTGTTGAGGTTGTTTTGACCGTTTTGCACGCTGGAGGTAAATTCGGCGGCGGCGGATATGCGGTATCTGGCGGACTTCACGGGGTTGGTGCTTCTGTTGTAAACGCCCTCTCTACTCAACTAAACGTAATTGTTGCCCGTGATGGTTTCTTCTGGACTCAGTCGTATTTGGCTGGAGTGCCAATGGCTCAACTAGCCAAGGGTAAAGAAGTAGATTTCACTGGAACGGTAATTGAGTTCCTACCGAGCCCAGAGATCTTCGAAACTGTTGATTTCGACTACGAGACTTTGCGCGCCAGGTTCCAACAGATGGCATTCCTGAACAAAGGTTTGAGCATCTCTATCTATGACGAAAGAAATGAACGCAGCGATAAGTTCCTATATGAGCGTGGTCTACAAGATTACGTTCAATATCTAAACTCGGCTAAGAAGATTGAGCTTATTCACAACGAGATTATTTCCTTTGAAACAGAAACAAAAGAGAAGTCGATGTCACTCGAAGTGGCCATGCAGTGGACCAACGGATACAACGAATCTGTTCACACTTACGCAAACACCATTAACACTCACGAGGGTGGAACACACGAAGAAGGATTTAGAACGGCTCTAACCTCTTTGCTTAACAAATATTCTCGCGAAAAGGGTTTGCTAAAAGAAAAAGATGAGAACCTAACCGGTGATGACGTTCGTGAAGGTTTGACTGCGGTTATCTCAATCAAGATGAGTGAGCCACAATTCGAAGGTCAAACTAAAACCAAACTTGGCAACACCGAAGCAAAAGCTTTTGTGCAAAAAGTTACTAACGAAATGCTCTCGGATTGGTTTGGTAGAAACCCGGTAGCAGCAAAAGATATTTGTCGCAAAGCTATTCAAGCTTCAGCTGCCAGACTCGCTGCTCGTAAAGCTAGAGAGGCAACCCGTCGTAAGGGTCTTCTTGAATCAACTGGCATGCCAGGAAAACTTCGTGACTGCTCCAGTAGAGATCCACGACTTAGTGAAATCTACATCGTTGAGGGTGACTCAGCCGGTGGTTCTGCTATGCGTGGTCGTGACCCCGAAACTCAAGCAATTCTTCCTCTGCGCGGAAAAGTCTTGAACGTTGAAAAAGCTCGTCTTGATAAGGCGATGGCTAACAGCGAAGTTCAAGCTTTGATTACAGCTTTTGGAACTGGTTATGGTGAAGAGTTCGATATCAACAAGATCAGATATCACAAATGTGTACTAATGGCCGATGCTGATGTGGATGGCCAACACATTAGAACTTTGTTACTGACACTGCTGTTCCGTTACATGAAGCCGCTTATTGAATATGGCTATGTTTATTTAGCTCAGCCACCTTTGTATCGGATTAAGTGGTCAAATGCAGAGCATGAATATGTTTATAGCGATCAAGAGCGTGATGAAAAACTTGCATCTGGCCAAGCTGCGGGCAGGAAGATTCCGAAAGAGAATTCCATCCAGCGCTACAAGGGTCTTGGTGAAATGGACTACGACGAACTATGGTCAACCACCATGGACCCAGCTCGTAGAACCTTATTACAGGTAACTCTCGATGATGCTGCTCGTGCTGATGAAATATTTTCAACTTTGATGGGTGACGATGTTGAACTGCGTCGTACCTTCATCCAACAGAATGCAAAGGATGTTCGCTTCCTAGACATCTAGGACGAGGTAAAAACTATGACAGAGAACAACGAACCAACAGTAGACAGAGTCGAACAAATCGACCTAACCGTTGAGATGCAGCGGTCATACCTTGACTATGCGATGAGCGTTATCGTAGGTCGTGCTCTTCCAGATGTTAGAGATGGTTTAAAGCCTGTTCACCGCAGAGTTATCTATGCGATGTATGACGGTGGTTACCGACCAGACAAGCAATTCAGTAAGTGCTCACGTGTTGTCGGAGATGTCATGGGTCAGTATCACCCTCACGGTGATGGTGCAATCTATGACACCTTGGTTCGTCTTGTCCAAGAGTGGAACCTCAGGTATCCGCTGGTTAGCGGGCAGGGTAACTTTGGTTCGCCTGGTAACGATGGGGCTGCTGCCCCTCGATACACAGAGTGCCGGATGGCTCAACTAGCTCTTGAGATGGTTAGAGACATTGATGAAGAGACTGTCAACTTCCAAGACAACTACGACGGTAGAACACAGGAACCAACAGTTTTACCTAGCCGTATCCCTAACCTTCTAATAAATGGGTCTATCGGTATCGCAGTTGCGATGGCGACAAACATTCCACCGCACAACCTTCGTGAAGTTGCAGCCGGTGCACTCTGGGCTTTAGAGAATCCAGATGCTTCTAAGGAAGAACTGCTAGAAGCTTTGATGCAGCGAATCAAGGGTCCAGATTTCCCAACTGCAGCAACCATTCTTGGGTCTCAAGGAATCAAGGATGCTTATCGCACCGGTCGCGGTTCTATCACCATGCGAGCCATCGTGAATGTTGAAGAACTGCAAAACAGAACTTGCCTAGTCGTTACTGAACTTCCGTATCAGGTAAACCCAGACAACCTAGCCCTAAAAATTGCAGAGCTAGTTAAAGAAGGACGCTTGCAAGGTGTTGCAGATATTCGTGATGAGACTTCAGGTAGAACGGGTCAGCGTCTAGTAATTGTTCTAAAGAAGGACGCTGTTGCTCAGGTTGTTCTAAACAACCTATACAAGTTCACACCACTGCAAGAAAACTTCAGTGCGAACATGTTGGCGCTTGTTGATGGTGTGCCAAGAACGCTAAGCCTTGATGGATTCATCACGCACTGGATCACACATCAGATTGAAGTCATTGTGCGTAGAACACAGTTCCGTTTGCGTAAAGCTGAAGAACGTGCTCACATTCTGCGCGGTTACCTAAAAGCGCTTGATGCACTTGATGAAGTAATCAAGTTGATTCGCGCCAGCGCAACTGCTGATGACGCTCGTGAAGGCTTGATGAAACTTCTTGAGATTGATGATCTCCAGGCAAGAGCAATCTTGAACATGCAGCTAAGACAGCTTGCGGCTCTTGAGCGTCAGAAGATTATTGATGAGGCTGCTGAGCTAGAGGCCTTGATTGTTGAATATAAGGCAATCATTGCTGACCCACAGAGACAGCGCACCATTGTTGCTGAGGAACTAGAGGAAGTTGTTCGTCGTCACGGTGATGACAGAAGAACAGTTATTCTTCCAGGTGAAGATGGTGTTACCGATCTTGATCTAATCCCTGAAGAAGAAATGGTTATCACCATTACACGTGGCGGATACATCAAGCGCACCAAGAGTGATAACTACCGATCACAGCATCGTGGCGGTAAGGGTGTTAAGGGTGCCAACCTTAGAGCTGACGATGTTGTTGAACATTTCTTTGTGACAACCACTCACCACTATTTACTCTTCTTCACAAACAAAGGAAGAGTTTATAGAACTAAGGCTTACGAAGTTCAAGAAGCTGGCAGAGATGCAAAGGGACAGCACGTAGCTAACCTCTTGGCTATGCAGCCAGATGAGAAGATCGCACAGGTGCTTGATATCCGTGATTACCAGCAAGCACAGTTCCTAGTGATTGCAACCAAGTCGGGGCTTGTCAAGAAAACCACCTTGGAGGCATATGACACCTCCCGCAGCGGTGGAGTTATTGCTATCAAGCTTCGCGAGGAAGACGAAGTGGTTTCAGCCCTTTTGGTTAACCAGAGTGATGATCTGCTTCTTGTTTCTAGCAAGGGAATGTCAATTAGGTTCTCTGCTAGCGATGAATCACTGAGACCGATGGGTCGAGACACCAGTGGAAACATCGGTATGCACTTCCGTAAAGATGACCACCTGCTCTCAGCAGATGTGATTACCGATAAGGGCTTCGTCTTCGTTGTTACCGAAGGTGGCTTTGCTAAGCGCACAGCGGTTGAACAGTATCGAATCCAGAACCGCGGCGGTATCGGTATCAAGGTTGCCAAGCTAGAAGAAAAGCGTGGGGATATCGTTGGAGCTCTCATTGTTGAGGAAGAAGACGAAGTTCTAATCGTGCTAGCTAGCGGTAAGGTCGTTAGATCTGCTGTGAGTGAAGTCCCAGCCAGAGGCCGAGACACAATGGGTGTCGTTTTTGCCCGTTTCGAGGATGACGATTCAGTACTAGGGTTGGCTAAGAACAGTGAACGCAACCTAGAGGGAACTGAAACAGGTTCCGTTGAAGCTGTTGAAGAAGAGCAAGGAGAGTAAATGAGCATATTTTCTCGTAAAGCATCACGAAGTGACTCAGCTGCTAAGCCTGTTAACCTAAAGCTGGTCAAAATCAACTTCTGGTCAGCAGTTCGATTTGCCTTTGTTCTTAGCGTTGCTCTAGGAATCGGGCTGGTGATCGCAATCACACTGGCGTTTTTGATTATGAACGCTGCCGGTTTCGGTAATCTCCTCAAGACTTACTTAGACATGGAGATCACTCTTCCTGCAGTGCTCTCAATTGCACTAGGCATCGCAGTATTTATGATTCTGGTTGGCACCATACTGGCCGGAGTTTGGGCTGCGATATTCAACATTGTTGCCCGCATCATTGGCGGAGTTTCAGTAGGCTTCACCAATAACAACCAGCAGTAAATTATTCAGTTTGAGCCTTGGCTCTATATCGGATAAGGTTAAGTCTGCTCTATGGGCCTATAGCTCAGGTGGTTAGAGCGCTTCACTGATAATGAAGAGGTCGGAGGTTCAAGTCCTCCTAGGCCCACCAGGAAGTACTCTCAACCGAGTGGGCTTCCGAATGGGGACTTAGCTCAGTTGGTAGAGCACCTGCTTTGCAAGCAGGGGGTCAGGGGTTCGACCCCCCTAGTCTCCACTCAAGTGGAAGAGGATCAGCCAG
>Ga0114964_10001827_pt1 | contig 15420 bp, 10 predicted proteins | sample C_131016_MF_Meta_FD_92638 | JGI IMG/M metagenome (GOLD analysis project Ga0114964, IMG submission 92638) | Freshwater microbial communities from Lake Croche, Canada to study carbon cycling - C_131016_MF_MetaG | ecosystem: Environmental > Aquatic > Freshwater > Lake | place: Lake Croche, Canada... | reverse complement strand
GCACCGATTGCGTCATCGGTGGCATCATGGAGCACATCGAGGAGGCTGGAATCCACAGCGGCGACAGCGCCTGCGTGCTTCCGAGCGTCTCCCTCTCCGCTAAGGTCCTGGAGACCATCCGTCACGCCACCAAGGCAATGGCGCTTGAGCTTGATGTCCGCGGCCTCATGAACGTGCAGTATGCCGTGAAGGATGAGGAGGTCTACGTCCTGGAGGTGAACCCCCGTGCCTCGCGCACCTCCCCCTTCGTCAGCAAGGCGATCGGAGTGCCCCTGGCCAAGATGGCCGCCAAGATCATGGCGGGCCGCACCTTGAAGGACCTGGGCTTCACCGAGGAGGTCATCCCTCCCCATTTCAGCGTCAAGGAAGCGGTCTTCCCCTTCATCAAGTTCCCCGGCATCGACATCACCCTCGGGCCCGAGATGCGCTCGACCGGAGAGGTCATGGGCATCGATACCGACTTCCCCCGCGCCTACGCAAAGGCCCAGATGGCCGCCGCCCCCTCACTCCCAACCAATGGTAATCTCTTTGTCAGCGTCAAGGATGCGGACAAGAAGGGTGCCGTTGCCATCGTGAAGGACTTCGCCGAACTTGGCTTCAAGATCCATGCCACTGACGGTACCGCCGCGCTCCTCAAGGAGTCGGGCATCGAGGTTCACCGCCTTAACAAGCTTGCCCAAGGCCGACCCAATGTCGTCGACATGATCAAGAACGGCGAGATGCAGTTCATCATCAACACGCCGAACGGCAAACAACCGCGCGCCGACGAAGTGGTCATCCGCAGCACGGCCGTGGCCAACCGCATTCCGATCATGACCACCCTGCGCGCAGCGGCGGCCAGCGTCTCCGCCATTCAATCGATGGCAAAGAAGCCCCTCGAGGTGAAGTCTCTCCAAGAGTATCACGCCTAGGCTTAAGCCGCATCATGTACAAAAAACCTGCAGAACAGCCTCTCTCTTACCTGTTATGGACTCGACTTTAAACCTCGGCTCCATAACAGTTTCGTGGTGACTGAACGTGTTGTTGTACGCTCGAAGTTCTTCTTCGAGGGAGAAAAGAAATTCTTTGTCAAAGGGGTTACCTACGCCCCCTTTGCACCTGATTCCGAGGGATTCCAATTCGGCTCCAAGGAGCAGGTAGCGAAAGATCTCGCAGCCATTCGCGACTCAGGCGCCAACTTGGTCCGCATCTACACGACACCTCCACGCTGGTTCCTCGATCTCTGCCTGGAGAACGGCATCCGTGTGCTCTTCAGCATCGCCTGGATGGAGCATGTCGAGTTCCTCAATGATCCCAAAGTTCGTGCCTCGGTCGAGAAGGCCGTGATCGATGCAGTACGCGAGCACAAGGGGCATCACGCGATCTTCGGATACCTGCTCGGCAACGAGATCCCCTCCTCGATGGTCCGCTGGCTCGGTGCCAAGCGCGTGACGGAGTTCGTGGAGCACTTGGTCAACATCGCACGCCGCGAGGATCCCCGTGCCCTCTACTCCTACGCGAGCTACCCCCCGACCGAGTATCTTCTGCCTCAGAATGTCGATTTCCTGACCTTCAATGTCTACCTGCACCGCCGGGAGGATTTTGAACGCTACCTGGCACGTCTCCAGAACCTCGCCGAGGACAAGCCTCTCATCATGGGTGAGTTCGGCATGGACACGATCCGCCACACGGAAGAGGAGCAGGCCGAAATGATCGGCTGGCATCTCGATGCCGTAGTGCGAGGGGGCCTCGCCGGCACGATCCTCTACGCCTGGACCGACGAGTGGCATCGTGGAGGGATGGATATCATGGACTGGGCCTTCGGTCTTGTGAAACGTGACCGCACTCCCAAGAAGGCCCTCACGACCGTTCGCGGCTTCTACGACAACAAGGCATCGATCACCCATCACGCTCCCCTGCCCCGCGTCCCCAAGGTCTCGGTGATCGTCTGCAGTTACAACGGCGGCCAGACGCTGGAGTCCTGCCTGCGTTCTCTCAAGAAGATCGACTACCCAGACTACGAAGTGGTCGTTGTAGATGACGGTTCCACCGACAACACGCAGGAGATCCTCTCTCATCACCCTTGGGTCAACGCTATCACGCAGAATAACCACGGCCTGAGCGTCGCACGCAATGTCGGTGCAGCCGCGGCAACCGGTGAGATCATTGCCTACACGGACAGCGACTGCATGGCTGACCCCGATTGGCTCTACTATCTGGTCGGCACACTTCTTTCTGGCAACTACGCTGGCGTCGGCGGCCCGAATATTTCGCCACCTGCACAGAACTGGCAGCAGGCCTGCGTCGCGGCGGCTCCCGGCGGACCGAGTCACGTACTCCTCACCGATGTCGTGGCCGAGCATATTCCCGGTTGCAACATGGCCTTCCATCGCTGGGCCTTTGACAAGATCGGTGGCTTCGACCCCGAGTACCGCAAGGCGGGAGACGACGTCGACTTCTGCTGGCGTCTCCAGCAGGAGGGTGAAGTCATTGCCTTCAGCCCTTCGGCCATCGTCTGGCACTACCGCCGCTTCACGCTCAAAGCCTTCCGCAAGCAGCAGGAGGGATACGGTGAAGCCGAGTCACTTCTCCGTTTCAAGCACCTTGTTTTCTTTGGCCCCACCGGCACAGCCAAGTGGAAGGGCCAGGTCTATGGCGCACCGCGCTTCACCTGGCTCATCAACCAGCCGGTCATCTATCATGGTGTCTTCGGCGAGGGTCTCTTCCAGTGCATCTATCCGACACCACAGTCGGAGCTTTCCGCCTACCTCAGCAGCATCGAGTGGGTCACACTGACCTCCTTCCTTTTCCTGCTCTCGATCCCATTCCCCGCTCTCCGCATCGTGGCTTACCTTATGTTTGGTGGAACCTTCCTGGTTGCCCTCTCCTACATGATCCACGCGAAGCTGGAGCCACGCTTCGACACGATCCGGGCCCGCCTTCTGGTGGCCTTCCTTGCCCTCTCCCAGCCCCTCGTGCGCGGATGGGCCCGCTACTTCACCTGGCTGAAGTTCAAGCGTACCCCCGAGTCTGTTATCGCAACCCAGGAGAAAGATTTCATCCCGAGTAAGATCAGGGGCATTTCCAAACTGGTCTTCTGGAATGAAGAGGGTCAGGGGCGAGAACTTCTCCTCACATCCGTCATCGAAGCCCTCGAAAACGAGGGATGGAGTTACTCCATGGACACGGGCTGGAAGGCATGGGACGTCCAGATCTACGGAAGCTTCTGGTGGGGTGTGACCATGCGAAGCGTCACCGAATACCATGGCGGCCCCAAGTGCCTCACGCGCGTGGGACTCGCCACCCGGATGGTCGCCACGACCTTCCTTCTGAACTTTCTCCTGATCAGCTTCATCATCTACTGGTCGGCCGCTGGTCACGCCCTCCTGCTCCCGGGGTGCTTGTATGCTTTCATCATGCTGGTTATCTGGTCACGTGGCTACCGACTCAAAAAACGAGTTGTTCATCTTGTGGAATCAGCAGCCCAGCGTATCGGACTCAAGCGAGTTGATCCGAAGAAGGGGAACCAACCAGACAAGACAGAGAAAGCCTCCGATGAGTCAGATGAGCAAGGAGCCAACCCTGAGAATCCAGCGGTCGAGCAGACCACTGGAGTCTCACCTCAGATCTCCTCGCCAGTTTCTCCTCAGATGCCCTCAGACGTCTCCCCACAGGGTTAGTGATCTGTGGAGGGGCTCGCAGGCCAACAACTCGGCCTAATGGTTTGCTTTTATGATGTACGCACAGTTCGAGAAGGGTTAAGGTCGAAATGATAAACGACTCTCTATGTCGTTTATAAAATCAAAAATGAGTGATTTTTCTCGTCTTGGAGTCGATTTGGAATAAAATAAACACTTACTTCTATAAAACGTTTTTTTATCCTGTTCAAACACTCGATTTTTACCAAATAGAATCCAAATATATCGATCTTTTAAGTCGTACTATAATCTTTATACCATGAGCACCGAGACCACCAATTGCAAGCCACTCGCCGCCAACGAGGGAATGAAGATTACCTCACGCCACCTGCGAGGAAACATCGCTGCTGACCTGGCCGACACCTCCACGGGAAACATCTCCGAGGAGAGCAACCAGCTCTCCAAGTTCCACGGTCTCTACATGCAGGATGACCGCGACTTGCGTAATCCCCTAAAGAAGGAGGGTAAGGAAAAAGCCTTCGCTTTCATGCTCCGCGTCCGTCTCGCAGGTGGAAAAGCCACTCCGAAGCAGTGGATCGTGCTCGACAAGCTGGCCGATGCGGTTGCCTCACCTCCCCTGCGACTGACCACGCGCCAGACCTTCCAGTTCCACGGCGTGCTGAAAGGGAATGTGAAGAAACTCATCAAGGGGATGAACCAGGCACTGCTTGACTCCATTGCCGCCTGCGGCGACGTGAACCGCAATGTCATGGCCCCGCCAAACCCCGAGCGCTCCGAGATCCTCCAGCAGGTCTACCAGGATGCAGCAAATTGGAGTAACTACGCCCTACCCAAGACACGCGCCTACCATGAAATCTACCTCGACGAGGAGCTTGTGGCCGGGGGCGATCCTGAAGTCGAGCCGATGTACGGCGACACCTACCTGCCCCGTAAATTCAAGACTGGCTTTGCCATTCCTCCCTCCAACGATGTCGACATCTTCTCCCAGGACCTCGGCTTCATCGCCATCGTCGAGAATGGAAAGCTCGCCGGTTACAACGTGACCGTCGGAGGTGGCCTTGGCATGAGCCATGGCAATGCGGAGACCTTCCCCCGACTGGCTGACCTCCTCGGCTTTATCACACCTGACAAAGTCAACGAGATCGGGGAGGCCGTCCTCACCACCCAGCGCGATTTCGGCGATCGGACCAACCGCAAGCATGCCCGACTCAAGTACACGATCCAAGATCGTGGCATCGAATGGTTCCGTGGTGAGGTTCAGAAGCGCATCAGCTTCCAACTGGAGGCAGCCCGTCCCTTCCACTTCACCACAATCGAGGATCCCTTCGGTTGGCACGAGTGCTCCGATGGCACATGGTTCTACGGCCTCCACATCCTCAGCGGACGCATCAAGGACACCACGGGCTGGCCGATGAAGACCGCCCTGCGCGAGATTGCAGAGATCCACGAAGGAGACTTCCGGCTCACCCCATCGCAGAACGTCACCATCTCGGGTGTCAGCGGCGCCAAGAAGGCCGAGATTCAATCCATCCTCGAGAAGCACGGCCTCTCGCACGAAAACGACCGCTCCGGTCTCCGCCTGAACGCTCTCTCTTGCGTGGCACTTCCAACCTGCGGACTGGCTCTCGCAGAGAGCGAGCGCGACCTCCCGTCGATCCTCGGCAAATTCGAGAACGTTCTCGACGAGGCAGGCCTGCGCGACGACGCGATCAGCCTCCGTATCACCGGATGCCCGAACGGCTGCTGCCGCCCCTACCTTGCCGAGATTGGCTTCGTGGGCAAGGCACCGGGCAAGTACGCCCTCTACCTCGGCGCCAAATACAACGGCACCCGCCTCAACCGCCTCTACTCGCCCAGCATCACGATCGATGCGGCCGTGACCGAACTCGCCCCGATCATCAAGCGCTATGCCACGGAGCGTCAGGATGGGGAAGGATTCGGCGACTTCTGCGACCGGGAGATTCTTCCAGCGGACGCCACCTTCCACAGCGTTGGTACTCCGAAAGCAGCCTGATCTGTCCGTGAAGGTTACTGCTGAACAGATCTCGGCATGGAATGCCGAACTCCGGGACAAAACCCCGCTTGAGATCACCCGCTGGGCGATTGACCGTGGGCAAGAGATCGGAGGGAAGGCTATCGTCTCCACGAACTTCCGCCCCTACGAGGCGGTCGTCCTTCACTTGGCCACGCAGGCCCAAGCCGACATCCCGGTGCTCGGGGTGGATCACGGCTACAACCGGCCGGCTGCCTACAAGCACGCGGAGGAGGTCAAAACCCTCCTGGCTCTGAATCTCAAGGCCTACCTCCCCAAGATCACCCCCGCGCACCGCGATGCGATCGACGGTCCGATTCCGACTCCCGAGGACGAGGAGAGTCTGAAGAAATTCAGCGCTGTGATGAAGCTTGAGCCATTCCAGCGTGGCATGCGTGAACTTGCGCCGGCCATCTGGATCACCGCCCTGCGCAAGGTCCAGAATCCAAACCGTGCAGAACTCGACATCGTCTCTGCTGATGCCAACTTTGGTTCACTCAAGATCAGCCCGGTCTTTTACCTCACCGATGAGGAGATGGAGGCCTACTTGAGCGAGCACAAACTGCCGAACGAATGGGACTACTTCGACCCCGCCAAGGCGGATGAGAAGCGCGAGTGCGGACTGCACACCTCTTGGGGAGCGGAGAAGTTAAAAGGTTAGAACGTTCAAATGTTCATGACAGCTTCCAGAGAACAGATTTCCGCCGTAACTGCGCAGGCGAGCATCTTCCGAACGTTCGAGGATCTCGAAGTTTACCAGCAGTCGCGTTTATTCCGTAAGGACATCTACACCTTGGTCAAGGTGTTACCCGAACATGAGAAATTCGGCCTGGCAAACCAGATGCGTCGAGCTGCCGTTTCCCTCAGCAGCAATATTGCCGAAGGACATGGACGCTATCATTTTCCTGACCAGATCAAGTTCATGCTCAACTCCAGGGGATCCCTGGAAGAGTTGATTGATCAACTGAATATCTGCCTCGACGAGTCGTATCTCTCCGCGGAAGAAGTCGCGAATTTAAAATCCCGGGCTTGGAATGTTCACAACATTCTCAATGGATACATCCGCTACCTTCGTGGCCGCATTGATCAGAACGCCCGGGTTCAGGAACTCCCCTCGGACTTCGATGTCTAGCCTCAGGTTGGTCATTTGCACTTTGTTAACTTTTTAACGTTCTAACTTTTTAACTTTTTAACTTTTCTCCAATGAAATCGTATCATCTTGATCATCTAGATTACCTCGAAACCGAGGCGATCCATATCATGCGTGAAGTCGCGGCGGAATTTGAGCGTCCGGCGATCCTCTTCTCCGGGGGTAAGGATTCGATCTGCCTCCTCCGTCTCGCCGAGAAGGCCTTCCGTCCTTCGGACATCCCCCTCCCCTTCCTGAATGTTGCGACCGGCCACGAGTTCCCGGAACTCCTCGAATTCCGTGACCGCCGAGCCAAGGAACTCAACGCCAAGCTCATCGTCCGCACCGTCGACGAGGCCCTTGAAAAGGGAACGGCGGTGCAGGCTCCCGGTCAGGTCAGCCGCAACCAACTCCAGATTCCCGTGCTCCTGGGCGCGATCGAGGAGTTCCGCTTTGACTGCTGTATCGGCGGTGCCCGCCGTGACGAGGAGAAGGCCTGCGCCAAGGAACGCTTCTTCAGCTTCCGGGACAGCTTCGGCCAGTGGGATCCCAAGAACCAGCGCCCCGAGATCTGGAATCTCTACAACGGCCGCCTAAATCCCGGCGAAAACATGCGTGTCTTCCCCCTCTCCAACTGGACCGAGATGGATGTCTGGGAATACATCAAGCGCGAGAAGCTTGAGGTTCCTTCCATCTACTTCAGCCATCAGCGTCGCTGCGTGCGCCGTGGCGGCCAGTGGGTTCCCGATAGTGATCTCATGCCGGCAAAGGCCACTGAAGAGGTCAAGGATCTCATCGTTCGCGTCCGGACCATCGGGGATATCATCAGCACAGGTTGCGTCGAGTCCCCCGCCGCCAACTGCGATGACATCATCGCCGAGATCGCCGCAGCACGCGTGACCGAACGCGGTTCGCGCGCTGACGACAGGGTCTCCGAGGCAGCCATGGAAGACCGCAAGAAGGCGGGGTACTTTTAGAGGGAAGATAAAACCGTGAAAGGTTAAACAGTTACAACGAGAGACTGACTCCGATTTGCTGCCCCCTTTCACGTTCTAACCTTCCAACTTTTTAACTTTCACCTTTTCACTTTCTAACGTTCTAACTTTCCCACCATGTCTCCGAATTCCCACCCCGTTGACCTTCTCCGCTTCAACACCTGCGGATCCGTCGATGATGGCAAATCAACCCTGATTGGCCGACTCCTCTACGATTCCAAATCGCTCATGGAGGACCAGATCGAGGCCCTCGAGCGATCTGCCGACATCACGGGCGGAGGACAGATCAACCTTGCCAACCTCACCGACGGACTCCGTGCGGAACGCGAGCAGGGTATCACCATCGACGTGGCCTACCGCTACTTCGCAACCCCTCACCGCAAGTTCATCATCGCGGACACACCCGGCCATGTTCAGTACACGCGCAACATGGTCACGGGAGCCTCCACGGCGAACCTCTCGATCATCCTGATCGATGCCCGTCAAGGAGTCATCGAGCAGAGCAGGCGGCACGCGATCATCGCATCCCTGCTCCGCATCCCGCACCTTGTCGTCGCCATCAACAAGATGGACCTTGTCGACTGGAGCGAGGAGCGCTTCCTGCAGATCAAGGACCAGTTTGAGGAATTCCTCCCCCTTCTCGACATCAAGGATGTGAAGTTCATCCCCGTGAGCGCCCTTCAGGGTGACAACATTGTCACCCGCTCCGAGCATACCCCATGGTATCCCGGTCCGACACTTCTCGGACATCTGGAGACAGTCCACATCGCAAGCGATTGGAACCTCAGCAACTTCCGACTCCCCGTCCAATGGGTGAACCGTCCCAACAATCCCACCGATCAGTCACTCCATGATTTCCGTGGACTCAGCGGTCAAATCTCGGGCGGCATCGTCAAGGTTGGCCAGAAGGTGATGGTCCTCCCCAGCGGATTCAGCTCCACGGTGAAGCAGATCTGGACACTCGACGGGCCTCTTGAAGAGGCCTTCAGCCCCCAGTCCGTGACGCTGCTCCTCGAGCACGATCTCGACATCAGTCGCGGCGACGTGATCGTCGATGCGGAAGACATCCCGGGCTCCTCCTCGGAGCTACACGCCAAGATCTGCTGGATGAATCCACGCCCCTTGCAGCCCGGAAAGCAGTACCTCCTCAAGCACACGACCCAGACGGTCAAGGCCGCGGTGACAAGCATCGAGCACCGGATCAACATTTCCACCCTTGAGAAGGAGGATGGCATCACGGAACTCGTCATGAACGATCTCGGGGAGATCCGGTTGAAGACCGCAAAACCGCTCATCTTCGACGGCTACGCAACCAACCGCCTCACCGGATCCTTTATCCTCATCGAACCGGGCACCAACGCGACGATCGCTGCAGGGATGCTCCTACCACCTATCGAGTCCGCAAAGCCCGAGTACCGCGACTTTGCAATTTAGGGGCTCCACGGATAAGAAATCTTCTGACACATAATCCCTTGATCCCAAGCGGAAGAAGGACATTTTTAATATGGAACTCAGGTAAGGGGCAGGCACGAGACAGATGCCCACGCCCCCCCCGATTATAGAAACCCTGGAGATGTCAGGATAAGAAGCACCTCTTGTAGCTAAGCGTTTAGGTTTTTAAACCATGATCTTGTCACGCTTCTTTTTCCTGAGTTTATGATGCTTTAGCAGGCAAGCAATTCCATATTCTTTCTCTGTCTTCCCTCTTACCCACTGAAAACAGCGAGAAGCCTCTTAAAATTACTTACCTGAAGACGTGTCTACACGGTCTTCCCGATGGCAAAGACTCGAAAACCAATCTCCTTGAGCATCGCGTGCGGCAGGATATTGCGGCCATCAAAAATGAAGGCGGGCTTGAGCATGCCTTCGTGGATCTTCTTGAAATCAAGATCCTTGAATTCATCCCACTCGGTGAGGACCGCCACGGCATGGGCTCCGTTGCATGCCTCAAGTGCGCTCTTCACCACGATGAGGTTAGGATTCTCCGTTGTCCCGAGGACTTCGGATCGAATCTGCTCTTCACCGACTTGCGGGTCGTAGACATGTACCTTGGCTCCTTCCGCAAGGAGGTCGCGGCAGACGGCAATCGCCGCTGTCTCGCGTGTGTCGTTGGTGTCCTTCTTAAAGGCAAACCCCAAGATGCCGATATGCTTGCCATTGACGGTATTGAAGAGGTCACGGACGATGCGGCCGCTGAAGCGGGACTTCTGCCAGTCGTTGATCTTGACGACGCTCTCCCAGTAGGCGGCAACCTCGGGCAGACCGAAGTGCTGGCAGAGGTAGGTGAGATTGAGGATGTCTTTCTGGAAGCAGGAGCCGCCGTAACCGACGGAGGCCTTCAGGAACTTGGGTCCAATGCGGGAGTCTTTGCCGATGGCGTGACCGACTTCATCCACATCCGCTCCGGTGGCCTCGCAGAGGGCGGAGATGGAGTTGATGGAGGAGATGCGCTGGGCGAGGAAGGCGTTGGCGACCAGCTTGGAGAGCTCCGAGGACCAGAGGTTGGTCGTGAGGATGCGGTCGCGTGGAATCCAGCGGGCGTAGATAGCGACAACTTCTTCGATCGCGGCCAATCCCTCGGGGGTCTGCTCTCCGCCGATCAGGACGCGGTCGGGATGATTCAGATCCTCGATGGCGGTTCCCTCGGCGAGGAACTCGGGGTTGGAGAGGACTTGGAAGGTGCCTTTCTTGGAGTTGGACCGGAGGATGGTGAGCATGGCCTCGGCGGTCTTTACCGGAATGGTGCTCTTCTCGACGATGATCTTGGGGCCCTCGGCTACCTCGGCGATCATGCGGGCGGCAGACTCGATATACTTAAGATCGGCTGCTCGGCCCGCTCCGACGCCGTAGGTCTTGGTCGGGGTGCCGACGCTGACGAAGATGATGGAGGCTTCCTTGATGGCTCCCTTGACGTCGGTGGAAAAGAAGAGGTTCTTGCCGCGGGCTGACTCGACGACCTCCTGGAGACCGGGCTCATAGACGGGAAGGGTGTCACTATTCCAAGCGGCGATGCGCTTTTCGTTGGGATCGCAGACGGTGACGCGGATGTCGGGGCACTTGGCGGCAATCATGGCCATGGTGGGACCGCCGACATAACCGGCACCGAGACAGCAGATGGAGAGACTCATAGGGAAAAAGTGTAAAGTGAAGGTTTAAAAAATTCCGATCCGTCGGGCAATCTGTGAAGTGCCTCGCTTACTTGGCGAGGGCGCCTCTGAAGTACTCAATGGTCTTCTCGATGCCTGCCTCGAGGGGAACCTTGGGTTCCCAGCCGAGGGTTGACTTGGCGAGGGTGATGTCGGGTTGGCGCTGCTTGGGATCATCAGCAGGAAGCGGGAGGTGGGTGATCTTGCTCTTGCCTCCGACCTTCTTGATCACGAGTTCAGCGAGCTGAAGCATGGTGAACTCACCGGGGTTGCCGAGATTCATGGGACCGACGATCTTCTCCTGCTCCATGAAGCGCATGAAGCCGTCAACAAGGTCGTCAACGTAGCAGAAGGAGCGGGTCTGGGATCCCTCGCCGTAGACGGTGAGATCCTTGCCCTGGAGGGCCTGAACGATGAAGTTGGAAACCACGCGGCCGTCATCGGCAAGCATGCGGGGACCGTAGGTGTTGAAGATGCGGATCACGCGGATATCGACGCCATTCTCTCGGTGGTAATCGAAAAAGAGTGTCTCCGCGGCGCGCTTCCCCTCGTCATAGCAGGAGCGGAGGCCGATAGGGTTGACGTTGCCCCAATAGGCTTCCTGCTGTGGGTGCACAGTAGGATCGCCGTAAACCTCGGAGGTGGAGGCCTGGAAGACACGCGCCTTGACCCGCTTGGCGAGGCCGAGGCAGTTGATGGCCCCGACAACGGAGGTCTTCATGGTCTTGATGGGGTTGTACTGGTAGTGCGGCGGTGAAGCAGGGCAGGCTAGATTGTAGATGCGGTCCACCTCGAACTTGAAGGGGTCGATGACGTCGTGGCGTACGAGTTCGAAGCGGGGGTTGCCCAGGAGGTGCTGGATATTGGCCTTGCGTCCGGTGAAGAAGTTGTCGAGGCAGATGACTTCGTGCCCCTGCTCAATCAGGCGGTCACTGAGATGGGAACCAAGGAATCCGGCTCCGCCGGTAATGAGGATGCGCATGGGAGGAAGAATTATCCAGTCGAGGGACGAGAGTCGAGCGTCGAAATCAGGAGACTATCAATCATCGGGAAGAAAACAGCCCCAAACAGAACTCTGCTTCTGGCCCTCGTCCCTAGGTTCACAGCTTCAGCTTCCGTAAACACCCTTGCTGCCATAAGTGCCATAATACTTGTGAGAGTAGTAGTAGACGTAGGAGCCAGCTGATGACGGGAGAAAGTTCAGGAGAACACCGGCCGGGGTGACTCGGACAGCGGAGAGTTCCTTTATGGCGCGGCTGACCATCTTGCGTGGAGTGAGGAAAGAGCGAACCACGAGGCATACGACATCGATACTTGGAGCGATGAGAAGCGTGTCACTGACAGCAAGGACGGGAGCAGAATCGACGACGATACGGTCGTAAGTTTTTAGCCCCTCTTCAATAAGCTTGCGAAAGGGCAATCCGGAGAGGAGTTCGGAAGGGTTAGATGCTTGTCCACCAGCAGTGAGCACATCCAGCCCCTCGATTCCCGAGTCATGCACAGCATCCTTGAGCATTACCTTCCCAAGGAGGGTTTCGCTCAAGCCGGGCTTCCGGTTGGAATCAAAGAACATTGAGGAAATGGAGGGCTTGCGCAGATCGGCGTCGATGAGGAGGGTCTTGAGTCCCTGCTGGGCGAGCACGACAGCAAAGTTCGCACCGCAGAAGGACTTTCCCTCGGAGGGTACGGCACTCGTGAAAAGGAAGGAACGCTGCTTCTCCACACGTATATTCATGGCAACGGAAGCACGCAGTGAACGGAAGGCTTCCGCGACAATGCCACTCCGATCTTCTTTAACGACGAGTTCCTCGTTTTGTGCAACATCTCTCTCCCCCTTAGCACGGGAGCCACTTTTTGAGACGGTGGTGGAGGCGATCTTCGGAATCGCGGCAACAACGGGTAAACCCGTGAGCTGTTCGATCTGGTCAACGGTCTTGATGCTCGTGTCGAGCTTGTGGAGTCCGATGATGATGGCGAGACCGGCGGCAATACCCCCCATGATCGACTGAAGGAGGATCATCAGCGGGGTCTTGCCCACAGGAGATGCTCCCATTGCCTTCTCCTGAAGCTGGACGGGTGAGTCGGCAAATTCCTTGGTCACGTCGACTTCCTTGATACGTGCGAGGATGGACTCGTAGAGCGCCTTGTCAGTTTCAAGTTCACGCTTGAGATCATTGTACTCGATCGATTTGCTGGTGACTTCAAGGAGTCGCTTCTCAGCGGCGTCACGCTGGAGCTTTGCAGAGGTTTGCTGGGTAACCAGATTTATCCGGATGGCATCGATCAGTTCGACCACATTACCGAGCACTTGGCTGAGCTCTTTCTGAGCCAGATCCCGCTGGGTCTTGATGTTGATATAGAGCGGATGCTTGGCACGGTACCGCTGCTGGACGAGTACCAACTCTTTCTCAATGTTGGAGAGCTGATTTACCAAGGATGATACCTTTGTCTCTCCGGCAACACTTGGGAGTCTTAGTAGTGCATCGGTATTGCATTGGTTGGATTGGGCCAATTCAAGATCACCATTGATCTGGGTCAGCTTCGTCTGGATGGCGCTCTGGCGCGCGGAGAGCTCAGTGATCTGGCTTTGCGCCTCAGTGAGCATGGCCTCCATGGAGGCGGACCTCTCTCTCTCTCGGAAAGCCTGCATCCCTTCCTCTGAAGCCCTCATCTTTTTGCGCAGGCGGTCCGCTTCATCCATCAGGGAAGCAGTCGCTGATTGGGTGGCCTCGTTCTTCTGGTCGTGGATGTATCGGAGGTACTCCTCCGCGTAGCCATTAGCCAGCTTCACAGAGAGATCTGCCCTCGGCGAGGTGATGAAGATGTCGATGAGGCGAGTATTGAGGCGGTAGCTCGCGTTTACCATACCGGCGAGGCGACCTGCCGCGACGTCGGGGGTGATGTCATCACCCCTGATGCCGAGGGAATCCAGAAACTCACGGTCTTGAGCGAGTTTCATGTGCTTCACCACTTCGAGGGCAAAGGGGTAACTGCGGAGTAAATCGACGAGGGTATTGATCATGTCGATTGACTTGATCTGGTCATCACCCACCCCTTCCAGCTTGCCGCTGAGCACCTTGCTTTTGCTTTGCTCGATGAAGAGAACAGAGCGCGCCCTGTATGCAACTTTTTGCTTTGATGCAGAGTAGATCCCAAACAGCGTAGACAAGAGAAGGCAAACAATAAGAATCCAGGCCCGCGACTTGATGGCGTAGTAGTACTCACGCCAGTCGAAGGAAGGGGCCGCGGCATGATGGTGACGGGCATTCGCTCCCGAATGAGCGGGCATGGCATTGTCTGGATTAGGGGAGTGAGGGATCATCGTAAAAAGTGATGCGGGGACTACGTGGGGCTTGGGATCAGTATTGTTTCGTTCTCTTAATACCAGCTCTCCCCAATTGTGATGACATCGCCGGCCTCAATCGCAAAAGGGTCGACTCCGGATTCGGAGAGTTTCTTTGCATTGACCTTTAAGGTGCGAACAGCATCACCTTCGCGGCGCTTCACGACGACATGTCCTCTGTCGGCTATCCTGGTAAATCCACCCGCCATCCCAATGGCCTCAAGCAGGCCAAGGTTCTCCCCTCCACCGAACTCATAGGTGCCTGGTTTGCCTACCTGTCCGATGATCGTGAACTTGCGGGAGGTATACCCAGCGACATTCAGATAGATCTGGGGCTCGACAAGGTAGTCCGCATTATACTTTGCGCGGATGAGCATTGTTGCAGCGCGAACGGTGAGACCACCAAGTTTCACCTCACCAAGCAGGGGTAACTGCACCATACCGTCCTTGCCGATTTTAGAGCGAATGCTGAGATCCTGTTCACGGTAGACGACCATCTCGAGAGTGTCGCCGGGCTTGAGTAGGTAGTCACCACTGGTCGCACCGAACGAGGATGGAGCAGATGAACCAGTGCCTGCAGATTGACGGGAAGGCTCGCCCGATGGTGCAGAGGGAGCGGCCTGTGTATTAGGCTGCTCAACGGACCCAGCGGGGGCGGTGGGCTGTCTGTTGTCTGGAGCTACGGGGGTGGCGGGATCGTTCTGAGCGCACGCGGTGGGGAACAACGCAGAGGGAAACAGGATGCAAGTGATCAGCAGGAGGAGAAAAGCCAGTGGAAGTCCGAATAAGCGGCGGTGATGCATGGGGAGTTGATGCAGAGATAATTGACTGATTGGGAGAAACATCTTCGTTTAAGTTAATAGCATTTGAGGAAAACTACAGGGCGAAGTTCATGCTGATGGAATACCAGGCCTGGGCTTGGGTAGCACCATTCGCCCCGGAGGCGTTCTGGCCTGTGTTGTAATAGAGCGTATTATTGAGGTTCACCCAGTCGCGGATGCTCCAGATGAGTGAGGCATTGGCAAGGTAGTAGTTACTTGCAAGTTGGCTGGTGTTTTGTCCAGTGGTCTGGGTGGAGGAGAGATTGATGAACTCCTGCTGAGCATACCCTCCTCCAAGGAGAAAGTTCACATTGGT
>Ga0114964_10001822_pt1 | contig 15449 bp, 14 predicted proteins | sample C_131016_MF_Meta_FD_92638 | JGI IMG/M metagenome (GOLD analysis project Ga0114964, IMG submission 92638) | Freshwater microbial communities from Lake Croche, Canada to study carbon cycling - C_131016_MF_MetaG | ecosystem: Environmental > Aquatic > Freshwater > Lake | place: Lake Croche, Canada... | reverse complement strand
CAAGCGCATGGGCAAGCCGCGCATCATCGCCGAGACCGGTGCCGGTCAGCACGGCGTGGCCACGGCCACTATCTGCGCCCGCTACGGTTTGGAGTGCGTGGTTTACATGGGCAGTGAAGACGTCAAGCGCCAAAGCCCCAACGTATATCGCATGAAGCTGCTGGGCGCCACCGTGGTGCCGGTCGAGTCCGGCAGCCGCACTTTGAAGGACGCGCTGAACGAAGCCATGCGGGACTGGGTTGCCAATGTGGACAACACCTTCTACATCATCGGCACCGTGGCCGGCCCGCATCCCTACCCCATGATGGTGCGCGATTTCCAAAGCATCATCGGCACCGAATGCATTGCCCAAATGCCGGACATGCTGGCCGCCCAACATGCGGCCAACACCCAGCCGGACGCGGTGATCGCCTGCGTGGGCGGCGGCAGCAACGCCATGGGTATTTTTTACCCTTACATCCCTTTTGAAAACACGCAGCTGATCGGCGTGGAGGCAGCGGGCGAAGGGCTCGATAGCGGCAAGCATTCGGCTTCAATTCAGCGCGGGAGTGCCGGCGTTTTGCACGGCAACCGGACCTATGTTTTGCAAGATGACAACGGCCAGGTCACCGAGACCCATAGCATCAGCGCCGGACTGGACTACCCTGGCGTGGGCCCTGAACATGCATTCCTAAGTGACATCGGACGCGCGCAATACGTGGGCATTACCGACAAACAGGCGCTGGAGGCCTTTCATTACCTGTGCCGCACCGAAGGCATTATCCCCGCGCTGGAATCGAGCCACGCGGTAGCCTATGCCATGCAACTGGCCAAGACTATGCGGCCTGACCAGTCAATACTGGTGAATCTCTCCGGCCGGGGCGACAAAGACATCGGCACGGTGGCGGACCTGAGCAATGGGGACTTTTACTGTCGCCCGAGCTGCCAAGGGCAGACGGTAAAGGGGGGTATCGAGCAGCCTGTCCTATTGCACGGCTTGGGAACCAAAGCATGAGCCGCATCCAAAGCACGTTTGCCGCTCTGGCCGTTCAAGGCCGCAAAGCCCTGATTCCGTTCGTCACCGCAGGATTCCCCTACGCGGATGTGACACCAGAGCTTATGCACGCTATGGTCGCCGCAGGGGCCGACATCATCGAGCTGGGCGTTCCCTTCTCCGACCCCAGCGCCGACGGCCCGGTCATCCAGCGCTCGGGCGACAAAGCGCTGTCCATGGGTATCGGCTTGGTGCAGGTGATTGCCATGGTGCGCCAATTTAGGCTAACCGACAATAAAACGCCGGTGGTGCTGATGGGCTATGCCAACCCGATAGAGCGCTATGACCAGCGCCATGCCGCGTCCGGCGTGGACAGCCCCTTTGTCCACGATGCCGCGCAAGCCGGCGTGGACGGGGTGCTGGTAGTGGACTACCCGCCAGAGGAATGTATTGACTTTGCGGCCCAACTGCGGGCCCGCCATATGGACTTGATATTTCTGCTGGCGCCCACCAGTACCGACGAACGCATGGCGCAGGTCGCGGCGGTTGCCAGTGGCTATGTGTATTACGTCTCGCTCAAGGGTGTAACTGGCGCGGGCACGCTGGACACCGATGCCGTCGGCGCCATGCTGCCGCGCATACGTCGCCACATCCAAATCCCTGTAGGCGTCGGTTTTGGCATCCGCGATGGCGCGACCGCCGCGACCATTGCCAAAGTGGCCGATGCGGTAGTGATCGGCAGCAAAATCATTCAATTAATTGAAAATGCAGCCCGCGATACGGTGGCGCCTATCGCCCATGCCTTCCTGGCCGAAGTGCGAAACGGAATGGATGCCTGACACCGGCTTGGAACCCGCGAGCCTTGTACCAGCGAAACACGGAGTAAGACTATGAGTTGGCTTGAAAAACTGCTACCTGCCAAGATTGAGCAAACCGACCCGGCGGATCGCCGCACGGTGCCCGAAGGGCTATGGGTCAAATGCCCAGGCTGTGAGACCGTGCTGTACAAGTCGGATCTGGAGCAAAACGTCAATGTTTGCCCTACCTGCAGCCACCACCACCGCATCGGCGCGCGGGCCCGGCTGGATGCGTTTTTGGACAACGAAGGCCGGTTTGAAATTGGTCAGGAAGTGCTGCCGGTGGACGCGCTCAAATTCAAAGACAGCCGCAAATATCCAGAGCGCCTGAAAGAGGCCCTGGAAAATACCAACGAGACCGATGCGCTGGTCGTTATCGGCGGATCGGTACATGGTATTGGCGTGGTGGCGGCCTGCTTCGAATTTGAGTTCATGGGCGGCAGCATGGGCTCGGTGGTCGGAGAACGCTTTGTGCGCGGTGTCGAGGCGGCTATGGAGCAAAAATCTGCCTTTTTGTGCTTTACAGCCACCGGTGGCGCCCGCATGCAAGAAGGCTTACTCAGCCTCATGCAAATGGCCAAAACCAATGCCTCGCTCACGCGCCTGGCCAAAAAAGGCCTTCCCTATATCAGTGTGCTCACCGACCCGACCATGGGTGGTGTGAGCGCCGGTTTCGCCTTCCTGGGTGACATCGTGATTGCCGAACCTAAGGCCTTGATCGGCTTTGCCGGTCCGCGCGTTATTGAGTCCACGGTACGGGTCACCCTGCCAGAAGGCTTCCAGCGTTCCGAGTTTTTGCAAACCAAGGGGGCAATTGACCTGATTTGCGATCGACGTGAAATGCGCAAAACCGTAGCCGAAGCGCTGGCCATGCTACAGCGCCATCCCACCGACGCGGTGATTTAAAGCCCAAAGGGCCACAGTTGCGGTGTCAGGCCAGCAGCATCAAGACCGCGCCATCGAGCGGATGGATCAATAGGCCCGCGATTTGCAGCGCCAGCAACAGCGCCAAGGGCGATAGGTCCACCCCACCAACCAAGGGTAGGTAACGGCGGATCGGCGCCAACAGGGGCGCCACCAAACGGTCCAACAAGTCAGAAACCGGCGATGCGGACTGCACCCAGGACAAAAGCGCGTAGATAAAAACCATCGCTGTTGTACCCGACACGGCCAAGCGAAGTATTCCCACGCCAGCCAGTCCGGCCACTGCGCCATAGCCGTAGGGCATGCCCTGAATCAGCCAAAGCAGTGAATATTGCACCAATTCCAAGAGATAGGCGGCGAGCAAACTGGCCAGGTCCAGCAGCGCCAAGCCCGGCAAAACGCGCCGCAGTGGCAACACGATCCAATCGCTCACCGCAAATAAAAAAGGCCCTAGCGGATTTCCGGCCCGCGCCGACATGGGGATGCGCTGCTGCTGCATATAAAGGCGAAGCAAACACGCACCGCCGATGACTCCGACGACAAGGTCCAACACCATAGAAATAATTTGGTAAGGCATGTCTATAAGCATCGCGCGCAGCGCGCCATTTGCAGGAAATAGGCGGAATGATAATCGCCAGCGGCAGGCTCTTAGAATCCTGGCTTCGCCCCGCAGCGGAGCTACAGCACCAACAGGCCCGTATTTTTATCTCTTTATCGCACACACATGTCCGAAGCCACCACGCCGCAAACAGCACCCATCGACGAAAACCAGCTAATTTTGGAACGGCGCGAAAAGCTCAAAACCCTGCGCGAACGCCAAGCCCAAGGCCTGGGTCCGGCCTTCCCCAACGACTTTGCACCGGACCAGGTGGCAGCCAATATGTTTGCCTTGTACGACGATAAAACAGCCGAAGAACTGCAAGAGCTGCATGTCGAGGTCAAAGTTGCAGGCCGCATGATGCTCAAACGCGTGATGGGCAAGGCCAGTTTTTGCACTTTGCAGGATGCATCATTCGGACCGAGTAACGGGCGCATTCAGATCTATGTCAAGGGCGAGGAGGTCGGGGCTGAGCGTTACGAGGACTTTAAGCACTGGGATTTGGGCGATATCGTCGCCGCCACTGGGCGTCTGTTCAAAACCAAGACCGGTGAACTGTCGGTACATGCCAGCGAGGTACGCCTGCTGACGAAAAGCTTGCGTCCCATGCCAGATAAATTCCATGGCATCCATGACCAGGAAGTGAAATACCGCCAGCGCTATATTGACCTGATGACCGACGAAGCGGCCCGTAAGCGCTTTGTGGCCCGTAGCACTGCGGTGAGCAGCATTCGCGCCTTTATGGTGCAACACGGCTTTCTCGAAGTTGAAACGCCGATGCTGCACCCCATACCGGGCGGCGCCAACGCCAAACCTTTTACCACCCACCACAATGCGCTGGACCAGCAAATGTTTTTGCGTATCGCGCCTGAGCTCTACCTCAAGCGCTTGATCGTCGGTGGGTTTGACCGGGTGTTTGAAATCAATCGCAACTTCCGCAATGAAGGTATTTCGGTACGCCACAACCCCGAATTCACCATGATGGAGTTTTACGCGGCCTATTGGAATTACCGCGACCTGATGGAGTTCACCGAAGCGCTGGTGCGCGACGCAGCGCTCAAAGCGGTGGGCACCTTGGACTTGAGTTATGGCGGCAAACCGGTGGATTTGGCGGCGCCTTTTGAGCGTTTGACGATATTGGAAGCCATCGAAAAATACACCGACGCCGGAGCAAGTGTGAACGATGCTGATTGGCTACGGGCAGCCTTGCGCAAGGTCGGCCTGAGCGATGCGAAAAATAAGTTGTCCAAGCGAAGTCTGGCGGGATTACAAGTGATGTATTTCGAAGAGCATGTGGAAGACAAGCTATGGCAACCCACGTTTATTTGCGAACACCCGGTCGAGATATCGCCGCTGGCCCGCGCCAGTGATACCCACCCCGAAGTGACAGAACGCTTTGAGCTGTACATCACCGGCCGGGAATTGGGCAACGGCTTTAGCGAGCTCAACGACGCGCAAGACCAGGCCGCACGGTTTCAGGCGCAAGTCAGCGCCAAGGACAGTGGCGACGACGAGGCCATGTTTTATGACCACGACTTTGTGCGTGCCCTGGAATACGGCATGCCGCCTACCGGTGGTTGTGGTGTCGGCATTGACCGACTGATGATGCTGCTCACTGACAGCCCCAGCATCCGTGATGTGATCTTGTTTCCCGCACTGCGCCGGGAAAGCTGAGTCGGTCCAAAGTGGTGTCATAGTGAGCGCCACTGCGGCAGCAATGGTGGCCGCGCCCTATTTGCGCGCTTACCCACCAGACACGGTATCGCGTGTACTGGCCATGCTCGAGAGCGCCAGTGTGGGCGATTGGTTACTGGGCAAATACCCGCAGGCCCATACGGTGCGCACCGATGGGGCTCTGTACGCCTATGTCCAGGACGTCCGCCAAAGTAGCATGCGCGGTGCTGCCGCCATCAGCAAAGTTGCGTACGACAGCAAATTGCAAGTGATTGCCCATGCACTGGGAACGCATACCCGCGTTTCACGGGTACAAGGCGCAAAGCTCAAGACCAAGCATGAGTTGCGTATAGCCAGCATTTTTAAGGCGGCGCCTGAAGACTTTTTACGCATGATTGTGGTCCACGAGCTGGCCCATTTGCGCGAGAAAGAGCACGACAAAAGTTTCTACCAGCTATGCGAACACATGGAGCCGCGCTACCACCAACTGGAATTTGAGCTGCGTGTGTACCTGACCTACCTGGACGCTGGTGGCAGCGGGCTATGGGGCCGCTAAGGCATGCAATGCCTGCGTGATATCAGCCTGCAAATCCTCGGGCGCTTCGAACCCGACTGCAAAGCGCACCAATGTGCCACGAGCGATGTCCGCTGGCCACGCGCCGCGCATGCGTGACAGGTTGTAGGGCACGACAAGGCTGACCGGCCCGGCCCAGCTGTAACCCAACCTGAACAGCTGCAAACTATCGCAAAAAGCATCAACCTGCTCTTGCGTATAAGACGGATCAATCACCACGCTGAACAGGCAGGCCGCAGCACCAGTGCCATCCGCGGCGCACAAGTGCTGCCAATTGGCATGCCCCGGTGAACCGCTGAGCGCCGGGTGTAAAACCTGCACAAAGGCCGATTGCGTTTGGCACCAGGCGGCCAAAGCACGGGTGCTCTGGTCTTGGGCGTGGTAACGCATGGCAATAGACGGCAGGCCGCGCAAGACCAACTCGGCATCATTGGCACCCACGTTCAGGCCCATACGCATATGGCACAGCTTGATGCGACTATGCAAATCCGCATTGCGCGTGATTACGCTACCCATCAACACATCACCGCCACCACTGGGGTATTTGGTCAGCGCCTGGATTGAAATATCCACCCCGCAAGGGCTGCCCGGGGTCAAGTCAAAGGGGGTAAAAGCAATGCCGGCGCCCCAGGTATTGTCCAGGGCCACCAGCGCCCCATGCTGCTTACAGATACGGGTCAGCTGGGCAAGGTCTGGAAACTCCAGGGTGACCGAGCCCGGCGCTTCCAGCCACACCAGCCGCGTGGCGTCAGAGAGCTTGGACTGCAAGTCCTGCGGGTCCATGGGGTTGTAAAAACGGTGGCGTACGCCCCAGCCCACAAACTCCCCCTCCACCAGTGTTTTGTTGGGCTCGTAGCAATTGTCTGGCAGCAATACCTCGTCACCCGATTGCAACAAGGCCAAGGCTACCAAAGCAATCGCCGAAAGGCCGCTTGGCGTTAGGACGCATTGCGCAGCCCCCTCCAAACTGCAAAGCCGCTCTTCCAATGTGTAGGTGGTGGGCGTGCCATGCAGGCCGTAGGTATAAGCCGTTTTGTCTTTCCACTGGCGACTACGCATAGCCGCCACGGAAGGAAAAAATACCGTGGAAGCTTTAAAAATGCCTACGGCGGGCGCCTCAAAACCGCCCGGCGGTTCGTAAGGATGGTGATTCAGCGTCGTGCTCGTGTGCTTCATTCGCATTACTCGGCTAAACGCTCCATTTTTGGATCAGCTGCGCAGGGCGCATGGCGTCATAGCTCTCAAAGGGCTGATGGATCCAGGGGTTGGTCGGCAAAAACTCTACAGAATAGTCGGGCGTAAAAGTGGACAAGGCTTTGGTCCAGATCACCGCGCTACGCAGCTCGGTAATGGGCGCGTAATTGTTTTTTAATTGGTGGATCACTGCTTTAAGCGTATGACCCGAATCGGCAAGATCGTCTACCAGCAAGACCTTGCCGGCGATCTCCCCTTTGGGTGTGGTGATGAAGCGGGCAATGTCCAAGTGGCCTTGTACCGTACCGGCATCTGAGCGATAAGAACTGGTGGACATGATGGCCAGCGGCTTGTCAAATACCCTGGACAATATGTCGCCCGGCCGCATGCCGCCGCGTGCCAGGCACAAAATAGTATCGAACTCCCATCCGGACTGAAATACCTTGATCGCGAGCTTTTCGATCAGATTGTGGTACTCGTCATAGCTCACATACAAATGCTTACCGTCTTCCGTCAACATACCCAGCTCCTTAGTCAATACGATTGCGCAGTTTGCACCGCTACTGCCACACAAATAGAAGACTTAGCGTTTGCCAACTTCATCGCGCCTGATAAGGGTTACGCATCAAAATGGTGTGATCTCGATCTGGACTGGTGGACACCATATCGATAGGTACACCGGTCAATTGGGCGATACGCTCTAAATAAAGGCGCGCCTCAGACGGCAATTTTTGGTAGTCGGTGACGCCCACCGTGCTTTGCGTCCACCCGGACATAGTTTCGTACACCGGTTCGCAGCGTGCAATTTCGTCGGCGCCCATGGGTAATATATCGGTGAGCACGCCATCGAGCATATAGCCGGTGCAAAGCTTGAGCTCGCTCAAGCCGTCCAACACATCGAGCTTGGTAATACACAAACCGCTCAGGCCGTTCACTTGTGCCGAGCGCTTGAGCAAAGCAGCATCAAACCAACCGCAGCGGCGCGAGCGTCCGGTCGTCACGCCTTTTTCGGCTCCCACGGTGCTCATGTGGTAACCCGGCGTGCCCGGTATCTCCCATTGCAGTTCGGTGGGGAACGGGCCGCTGCCCACGCGGGTGCAATAGGCTTTCGTGATGCCCAGGATGTAATGCAGCATCCCAGGCCCGACACCGGCACCCGCAGAGGCGTTGCCGGCGACGCAATTGCTAGAGGTGACAAAGGGATAGGTGCCGTGGTCGACATCGAGCAAAGTACCCTGCGCGCCTTCAAACAATAAATTAGCGCCGGCTTGGTGGGCGTCATTGAGTTCGCGGGAAACATCGGCCATCATGGGAATGAGCAGCTTGGCATGCTCCATGGCCTGCGCATAGACTGGCTCGAACAATACTTCGCCATCCAACATGAAGGGCGCCAGTGCCGGCCCGAAATCAAAGGCTTTGGAACCCAAAAAACTGGTCAGCACATGGTTGTGCAAAGCCAGTAAATCGCGCAGCTTGTCGGCAAACCGCTGCGGGAATTTCATGTCCTGCACGCGCAAGGCGCGTCGTGCTATTTTGTCTTCGTAGGCCGGGCCGATGCCACGCCCGGTGGTACCAATTTTTTCATTACCGCCTTTTTCACGGGCGGCCTCACGGGCCACGTCAAGCGCCGCGTGGAAGGGCAGTATCAGCGGACATGCTTCACTGATGCGCAAGCGAGAACGCACATCGACGCCGACTTTTTCCAGTCCTTCAATTTCTTCGAATAATTTGGCAGGCGATAAGACCACGCCGTTGCCTACGTAGCACTTCACGCCAGCACGCATGATGCCGCTGGGGATCAGGTGCAAAGCGGTTTTCACGCCATGGATCACCAAGGTGTGTCCGGCGTTATGTCCGCCCTGAAAGCGCACTACACCCTGGGCACTTTCGGTAAGCCAATCGACCAGCTTGCCTTTACCCTCGTCGCCCCACTGGGTTCCAACGACCACTACATTTCGGCCTGCGCGTGTATTCATAAGTCTACTTTTTTAAACGGGAACAAGGTGCCAACCAGAACCCTGCGCTACCAACATACGGTCACAATGGAACTCGTCAATTTCACTTTCGTGGCCAGGTAAAACACAAACCACCGTCTCGCCGGCACTGCGCAGTTTGGCGATAGCACTGCGCAAGCCTTTGTCTTCACCCCAGGGCGCACGTATGGCGGCGCGCAAGGGCGGCCCGCTAACGACACCCACCAGCGATTTGATGTCCAGGCTAAATCCCACGGCAGGCCGCTCACGCCCGAACACCGAGCCCGCCGCGTCGTACCTGCCACCGCGCAGCAGAGCATCGGGTGCGCCTTGGGCATACACCGCAAAGCGCGCACCGCTGTAGTAGGCGTAGCCACGCAAATCCGCCAGATCAAATGAAACCGGTGTACCTTTCAGGTGGCCGGCCAGCCATTGAAGTTCGTCCAGGGCTTGGGAAATCGCTGGCAGATCGGGCAACACGGTACGGGCCTGCGAGAGTACCTGCACATCGCCGTAGCAACGCGTCAAATTTTGCAAACCGAGCCGCACCGCGGCATCCGAGTGGCGTGCGATGCGAGCAATAGCCGCCGCATCTTTGGCGGCTAGGGCCGCTTGTATTTCCGTGGTTTCTGCCGGGCTAAGGGCGGCCAGAGATACAAGGCTGTTGACGATGCGTACATCGGCCAAGTCCACCATGAAGTCTTGCAGCTTGGCCGCGCGCAGACTATCGAGCGCCAGCGTCAGGATTTCCAGATCCGCTTCCAAACCTTGGTGCCCATAAATTTCCGCCCCTAATTGCAAGGGTTCGCGGGTGGCATGGGGTGCCGCCGGGCGGGTGTGCAACACCGGGCCGCAGTAGCACAGGCGGGCTACACCCTGGCGATTGAGTAAATGGGCATCAATGCGTGCCACTTGCGGTGTACTGTCAGCGCGCAGGCCGAGCATCCGACCAGAAATTTGGTCCACCAACTTGAAAGTTTGCAAATCCAGCGATTCGCCGGTTCCGGTGAGCAAGGACTCCAGGTGCTCCAACAGCGGTGGCATGACCAGTTCGTAGCCATAGCAACGGGCCATATCCAGCAAATTTCTACGGATTTCCTCGATGTGGCGCGCCTCAGAAGGCAGCACATCGGCAATGTGATCCGGGAGGACCCAAGCGGACATGGATAAATAGGGATGCTGTTAAAAACGCGATTTTACCGGCCAAACCCGAGCCCCGCTCCGTTGGAAAGCGGGAATCGCAAGCAGGCAGCCGCTTATTTTTTGACCGGCGCCGAACCTGAGCCGCCGTTGCGGAAGACTTTGAAGAATTCGCTGGACGAAGGGTCCAGCACCATGACGTCACTCTTGTTAGCGAAACTGTTCTTGTAAGCCTCTAGGCTACGGTAAAACTGGGCGAACTGGGGGTCGCGGTTAAAGGCTTCGGCATAAATACGGGCGGCCTCCGCATCGCCCTCGCCTTTGATTTTTTGGGCGTCACGGTAGGCATTGGCAAGCGTCACCTCGCGCTGGCGATCGGCATCGGCGCGGATTTTTTCGCCCTCGGCTGCACCGGTGGACCGCAATTCGTTGGCGACCCGTTTGCGTTCGGCTTCCATACGGCGATAAACCGACTCGGTAATGGCCTCCACATAGTCGACCCGGGTTATCCGCACGTCCACCACGTCAACGCCCCAGGGCTTGGCGCCCTTAACCTTTTCCAGTACTTCACGCTTGACGTCGGACATCAGGGCCTCGCGCTTGAGCGAGAGCAATTCCTTCACGGTGCGCTTATTGATCTCTTCCTGGAAGGCGTTGCGCACCACGCGGTTGAGTTGATTGGCGCCAGCCGCTTCATTGAGGCCCACGTTGCGGATGTATTCGCTGGGCTCGGAAATGCGCCAGCGCACATACCAGTCAATCACCACGCGCTGCTTTTCCGCCGTCAGCATAGGCTCGGTATCGCTGCTGTCCAGCGTGAGCAAACGCTTGTCGATATACGACACATTCTGAAAAGGCGGTGGCAGCTTCCAGTTCAAACCCGGCTCGGTAATAACTTCCTTAATTTGGCCTAGCGCATAGACCACACCAAACTGGCGTTGGTCCACGACAAACAAGGTCGAACTGGCCAGTGCTAGAACCACCAACAAACTAGAAACAATAAATCCAATGCGGTTCATGCTGTTCTCCTAGCGCACATCGCGCTCACGGGTGCGCGCCGCTTCGCGGCTGCGGGGGTCCACCGCGTTGGCTGCGGGCAAGGGGGTTGAGGGCACCGGCGCGGGATTGGCACCAGCCGCGGGCAATGCCAAGGGATCCGTTGCCGCGTTCATTTGCAGAATCTTTTCAAGTGGCAGATTCAATAAAGCAGCACCCTGACGGGTATCGACTAACACTTTGGTGACATTGGTATAGATTTGTTGCATGGCGTCTAAGTACATGCGGTCTCGGGTGACTTGAGGCGCTTTCTGGTATTCGTTAAACACCGAGCGGAAACGCTGTGCATCACCTTGGGCCTGGGCTACGACACGCGCCTTGTAGGCGTCCGCTTCTTCCTTCAAACGGGCCGCCGATCCCACGGCACGCGGTATCACATCGTTGGCATAGGCTTGCGCCTCGTTCTTTGCACGTTCGCGCTCCTGGCCCGCCTTGAGCACATCGTCAAATGAGGCCTGTACCTGCTCAGGCGGTCGCACCCCACCTTGTTGCAGGTTGATGGCGACTACTTCAATACCCACGTTGTAGCGATCCAGAATGTCTTGCATCATGGAGCGCACACGGGGGGCAATTTGGTCGCGCTCTTCGGAAAGCGCAGCGTCCATTTTCATCTTGCCTAGTACTTCACGCACCGAGGTTTCGGCTGCCTGCACCACCGCGTCCGTAGGGTTTTTACTTTCAAACAAAAAGGCGCGCGCATCACTTAGGCGGTATTGCACGGCAAACTTGATGTCCAAAATATTCTCGTCCTGGGTCAGCATGGCCGACTCACGCAAGCCAGTGGCCTTAAGAACATTGTCCCGACCCACATCTACCGAGCGGATTTGGGTGACGAATACCAATTCATGGCGTTGAATCGGGTAAGGCAGCCGCCAGTTGAAACCCGCATTGACCGTAGATTTATAGCGGCCAAACTGCGTAATGACCGCCTGCTGACCTTCCTGCACAATGAAAAAACCGGTCGCCAGCCAAATCAAAAGCAGCACCGCAGCGATTAGCCCGCCACCAATCTGGACATTCTTGAAATCCGGTGGCAGGGGGCTGCCAGTGCCCCGTACGCCGCCCCCACCGCGCTTGCCGCCACCCATCCAGCCGTTCAATTTTCGGTTGAAATCGCGCCACAGCTCATCTAAATCAGGCGGGCCGCCATTAGTGCTCGGGCGTTGACCAGCGCTTGGGCGGTCATTTACGGGGTTGTTAGGAGGAGGCGTATCGGGCCGGCTATCCGGTTTGACATCGGGACGACCGGAAGGCGAAGGTTCCTGGGGGGTGGCGGGCGCATCCGGCGTGCTAGCTGCAGGGGATTTGGCTTCATCTGGGCGACCCCAGCGGCTGTCATTGAGATTGAACATGCCGCGCAAGCGCCCTAACATTTCGACAAAACTAAGCGTTGGCATTGAAAATTTCATTGTTATACCTTGCGATGTGCACCCCCCGATTGTCCACAATTACGAGTCGGCCTCATAGACCACGGGGGATTGGGGCTGACCGGCCGTAAGAACCGGGGTGCCGGCAGCGGCTCGCGCGAGCAGGCTGCGCAGTTGCGCAAGTCCGGCTCCCGTTTGTGCGCTGAGAAAAACCCGGGCCGTTTGCTGACCGTCAAGTTCAAAAAAATCACTACTTTGTAAGGGCATACGGGCCTCGGACATAGCGTCGATTTTGTTAAAAACCAGTATTTGCGGAACCTTATCGGCCCCAATCTCCATTAGCACGCGCTGCACTTGCTCAATTTGCAGCATGTAATCTTGGTTGGATGCATCCACCACATGCAACAACAAGTCGGCATCTACCGCCTCTTGCAAAGTGGCCCGGAACGCGTCCACCAGCCCATGGGGTAGATCGCGGATAAAGCCCACCGTGTCGGACAGCGAGACCGAGCGCTCCGCTTGCCCTAAATACAGTTGGCGGGTGGTGGTATCGAGCGTGGCAAACAACTGGTCGGCCGCATAGGCACGGGCTTTGACCAAAGCATTGAACAGTGTGGATTTACCCGCATTGGTGTATCCGATGAGCGAGATGTTGAAGGCGCCGCGCCGGTCGCGTTGTTTGCGCTGCGTCTGCCGCTGGCGTTTGACCTTGTCCAATTGCTCTTTGGTGCGCTTGATATTGGCGGCAATCATGCGCCGGTCCAGTTCAATCTGGGTTTCACCCGGACCACCGCGATTACCGATGCCGCCGCGCTGGCGCTCCAGATGCGACCATCGGCGCACCAAACGGGTACTCAAATATTGCAGCCGCGCCAGTTCCACTTGTAACTTGCCCTCGTGGCTGCGGGCTCTTTGGGCAAAAATTTCCAGTATCAGGAAGGTCCGGTCATTCACCGGCATTTCCATGCTGCGCTCCAAGTTGCGCTGCTGGCCAGGGCTGAGGCTCTGGTCGAACAATATTTCCTGCGCACCCAGGCTTTGGGCCAGCAGCTTGATTTCATCGGCTTTGCCAGTACCTACAAACAAAGCGGCATCCGGCGCCCGGCGCTTGCAGACGACTCTGGCTACCGGCTCCATACCCGCAGTTTGCGCGAGCTGCCCTAATTCATCCAGCGTCGAATCAAAATTTGCCAGACCTAAATCGACGCCCACCAAAATGGTGCGCACGCTCAAGTCAGATTGTCGCGAGGTCAAATCAGGTATGTCTAAACAAGCAGCCCCGCGGGGTCGCCCTGCAAGATATCACGGCGCTTCAGCGTCGTCGGATGGGGTCTGTGCGAAATTGACTGCACGCCCCGGCACGATAGTGGAAATCGCATGCTTGTACACCATTTGGGTCACGGTGTTTCGCAGTAAAACGACATATTGATCAAAGGATTCAATCTGTCCCTGCAGCTTGATACCGTTGACCAAATAAACCGAAACCGGGACATGCTCCCGACGCAATGCGTTGAGAAAAGGGTCTTGAAGAAGTTGACTTTTGTTGTTCACGATATTTTCCGTGTTGAAAGTAATAAGAACGGTTGAAGATACCACATTGGCAAGGGATTCTCAGTGCACTAAGTCAAATTAAGGGCTTAGTCCATGCGGCAATCTAGTCAATCTTTATCAGCATAGGGGTTGGCAGCGGACTTCATTTGGATGCGCAAAGGTGTACCCACCAGGTTAAATTCTTTGCGGAAACGCCCCTCCAGAAAGCGTTTATAAGCTTCTGTCACATGCTCGAGGGAATTGCCATGGACCACAATAATTGGGGGGTTCATGCCGCCTTGGTGCGCATAGCGCAACTTAGGCCGGTACATGCCGGTTTTCTTTGGCGTCTGAAACTGCACGGCCTCCAGCAGCAAGCGGGTGAGTACCGGTGTAGGCATTTTGCAGTTGGCCGCACGATGCGCCTGAGCAATCGAATCCCATACGGGCCCCAAGCCCTGGCGCTTGCGCGCAGAAATCAAATGCAAGGCAGCAAACTTTAAAAAGCCCAAGCGGGTTTCGAGCGAGCGTTTCACAAGTTCGCGCTGGTATTCGTCCACCGCATCCCATTTATTCACAGCCACCACCACCGCTCGCCCCGACTCCAGAATATAGCCTGCAATATGGGCATCCTGGTCGGTGACACCATCAATCGCATCGATCAATAGCAAGACCACGCTGGCCGATTCAATCGCCTGGAGCGTTTTGACCACCGAAAACTTCTCGATTGCTTCAAACACTTTGCCTTTGCGGCGCAGACCTGCGGTATCAATCAGTTCGAATTTTTGCCCGCTGCGCTCAAAGGGAATGGAAATCGTGTCGCGTGTGGTGCCCGGCAGATCAAAAGCCACCAGGCGCTCTTCGCCCAGCCAGGTGTTAATCAGCGTGGATTTGCCCACGTTGGGCCGCCCCGCTACCGCCAGTTTGATCGCCCCGGGAGTACTTTCTTCAGGCTCCATCGCATCCGGGTCGGGCGCGAAAGGCGCCATCACATGATCCATCAGCGTGCGAATGCCTTGCCCGTGGGCTGCGGACACGGCGATGACCGCGCCTAGACCCAGCTCATAAAACTCGCCAAATTGCGTGCTCTCGGTCATGCCCTCGGCTTTGTTAGCCACCACATAGCTGGTTTTCCCCAGGCGGCGCAGGTATTTGGCAATCTCGTGGTCTTGCGCGGACACGCCGCCACGGGCATCCACGATAAAAAGCACGGCATCGGCTTCTGCCACCGCTTGGCGGGTCTGCTTGGCCATTTCTTTAAAGATACCGGTGGTCGCATCGGGCTCAAAACCGCCGGTATCCACCACGATGTACTCGTGCTTGCCGTGCTTGGCGTTGCCGTAATGGCGGTCGCGCGTCAAACCGGCCAGGTCGGCAACGATGGCATCGCGCGACTTGGTCAAGCGGTTGAAAAGGGTCGATTTGCCGACATTGGCACGGCCAACCAGCGCAATCACGGGCTTCATAGACAACAGCCCTTTAGTCAGACGCGTAGGCGTACAGCCCGCCGCGCTGGGTCACCAGTACCAGATTTTTGCCAACCACCACCGGCCCCAGCGTCACAGCAGATTCGTCGGCCACCAGCCGGT
>Ga0114964_10001820_pt1 | contig 15467 bp, 16 predicted proteins | sample C_131016_MF_Meta_FD_92638 | JGI IMG/M metagenome (GOLD analysis project Ga0114964, IMG submission 92638) | Freshwater microbial communities from Lake Croche, Canada to study carbon cycling - C_131016_MF_MetaG | ecosystem: Environmental > Aquatic > Freshwater > Lake | place: Lake Croche, Canada... | reverse complement strand
TCAAACTACTCGTTCTGGATTCACAAACTCGGATCCAGGACTTGAAGATACCTCTGAATCTTTTGGTTTGCCAGCGACAGCTGACTTTATGTTTGCTTTGGTCAGCAATGAAGAGTTGGAAGGTTTGAATCAGATTATTGTCAAACAGTTGAAGAATCGATATAACGATCCAGGATTCTACAAGAGATTTGTTATTGGAGTTGATCGAGCGAAGATGAAACTGTATGATGTAGAAGCATCGGCACAGACGCTGAGTGATTCAGGAAAGAGCGATGACGATGAACCAATGTTTGATAAAAGTAATTTTGGTCGTAGACAAAAAGCAGAATCGTTCGAAGGATTTAAGTTTTAGGAGAAAGATATGGTAAAGGTAATTGTAGCAAAACAGAAACTTGATATGACTCATATGTTGGGACAGTTCCCTGATGAGTCACATTATGATTTCCTGATTGAAGAGGACTGCGATGTATACATGCCAGAAATTCCTGGACATCCAGAACTAACATACTCTGAAGAAAGAATTGTTCTGAAGTTTCGTAAGAACTACTTCAGCAAAGAACAACAAGACCAAGCATACATTGGTTTGCGTGAGGCTGCAACTGAAACTCAAAACAGAGGTATGGCTGCAGGTCCAAGAGCAGAGAAGTTGGGTAATCGTGAATGGGTTACTGAATATGAATCAGAAATCATTGACTACTTCTTAAACCCAAAAGCATCTTTGGATGGAGATCCAATCGAAGCCATTAAAGCCAAGCATGAAGGTAAAACTGATAAACCATCTACAAGAAATAATGTTTGGGGTATTCAAGCAGTCAAGAAAGATAACTTTGTCTTCAATGAGTGGGTCAAGAAAGTTCGTAAACTAGATGCATCTGAAATGATTGCTGAAGCCAGACGAGTAGAGAAAGCATATGTTTGTGCAACTACATATGCCAATGGTGTTATGTCTGGTATTGCTGGTTGGTTCGATCGTTATCCTCGAATTCCTTATGGTCGTGCAACATCTTATACTGCTCGTGAGCCAGCAAAGTTTGCTATGGCTTATCCATTCCTTCAGCAACTTGCACAAGGTTTCAAAGACTTGTTGCCATGGCGATATAATAATCAGATGGAAGCAGCAAAGAAACTAGATCCTGCATTCTTAGTTCCACAAACTCCATTTACCACTGTGACTGTTAATAAATCTTTCAGAACTGCTTGTCACTTTGACGCTGGTGATTTTACTGATGGTCTATCCAATCTATTAACTCTAACCAACAATGGTAACTACAAAGGTTGTTATTTGGTTGCGCCAGAGTATCGTGTTGCTGTTAATCCAAGACCTGGAGATTTGTTACTCATTAACAATCATGAAGTAATGCATGGCAATACTCAGATTGAATTGCTCGATGAAGTAGCAGAAAGAATTTCATTGGTTGTTTACTTCCGTGAGAAGATGCTTGAGTTAGGATCTAAACAATATGAAGATTGTCGTTATGACTTTGTTGAATATCGTAGAACTAATAAAGAACATCCAGACCAAAAATATGAAGATGGTTCTCAACGACATCTATGGAATGGTGTCAGCCCAGCAATGTGGGAATCAGATGAGTGGTATGAATACCTCGAATCTAAACTTGGTCGTGATACATTAATGAAGTATCATCCAGAAGCAGAGAAGGCAAACTCACTTGAAGGATTCTTCTAATGTGTTCAGTAGTCGGAGCAATTATTAAAGAACCTCGTGCAGAGGATTTCTTAATGCTGCATCGTGTGTTTCTTGAGTCTAAGATTCGAGGAATGCATGCCACTGGAATCTCCTATGTTAAACATGGAAAGATTATCACTGAGAAGCGACCAGTACCTGCCGATGAATTCCCATTTAACTTTCCAAGTTATGTCAATGAAGATGGTAGTCTTTATCTAATTGGTCACTGTCGTTATAGTACCAGTGATTTAGAATTCAATCAACCTATTGCCAACGAAAATCTTTCAGTAGTCCACAATGGAGTTATTACTCAAGAGTTACCAGAAAACTGGAAAGAACTCTATGGCTATGATTGTGAAACTAAAAACGATACTGAATTGATTTTACACACAGCAGAAGATTGCATTAGTCCACTGCTTCGATGGAAAGATTCTAGCCTTGCAGTTATCGAGTTGCATGTTGATAAAGTTATTAGATTTTATCGCAATGGTAAGCGTCCATTATACTTGACAAATATCTCAAATGGATGTATAATTACTTCTACTGCTGATGTTATAAAACGAGCATTTGTTCCAGGATTTCCTATTAACACTTTGATGAATCATTACATTACATTTGATGACCAACTAGCAATGACTATCGAAAAAGAAGATATTGCAGATGCGGTGGACTTACAACATGAACTTTGTTAACTCAACGAGAGTTGAAGAGTTAATTAAAAATAGTCCAGCTGGTAAGAACACCAAGTTCTTATCGGCTGCACATTCATTGTGGTATCGCTTTCATAACTATGACAAAGCACCTCCACTGGCACTTGAAGTTAATGGTGAAGTCGTTTGTTTAATCTTTGCTACATTTAATCGAGATGGTTATAGTAATCTGTATGAGATTGTTACACTTGAAGGACAAGAAGGTAAGGGTTACGCATCAAAGTGTTGGGATGCATGGATCAAATACGCAGTTGAAGAAAGAAAAACTCAACGACTTAAAATGTCATGCACTCCATCTTCCGTTACATGGCACAATAAAAATGGTCTCATCTTCTGGGCAGTCGATCCAACTGGCTCTCTCAGATCTGACCAACCATTGTTTCCAACGAGAGCAGAACAGATTGCTTATCGTGACTTTGCCATTGTCAATCCACTACAAGCACTTCCACCATACAAAGCACGAGATCAATTCCGTGCTGAGGGTTTGGAAGCATACAAGTGGGGTGAGAAGAAAAGAGCAAAGAGCCAAACAGCGATTGATGCAGTTGGTAAGGCATGGTTAAGAGATGCACTAATGGAACAACCTTCACTTGAAGAGTTTTTATTATAATGGATTATAGACTAGAACAAAATCGTAGAGAAGCGTTCATTCGTTGGTATGCTTGGTCATTGAAGTATGATGACTGCGATCCAGCAGTATGGGCGACAAACTACCTAAACAAAAGATACGAACATAACGATGAACAAAAGTTGTGGTTGTGTTGGTTGTATGGTAACACATACTATCTTCCAACTGCTTGGATTCTCATGAATGAGTTTCCTGACTTCGAGTTGGCAACTGTTGATCGTATGACTCAATGGAACACTGCCAACTATAAACGATTAAGATATCAGACTGATACAAAGTGGAACAAAGGACATCTCCCTGTGATGTTTGCTTCTTATCAGCAATTTATTGGTAACAAGACACAACGAGAAAAACTGGAAGAATTCTATGGACAATCTGAGGAAGAGAACTTTAATAATCTCTGGACAGGCATTAAGTCTGGGCTGCATAAGTTTGGTCGTTATTCCACTTGGTTTTATCTTCAGCATCTTAAGCATACTGCTGGTGTGCGTATCACTCCTACTAGCCTCATGCTGGATGATTACGATGGCTCTCGCTCTCATCGTAATGGATTACTTCTCGCCATTGGGAGGGATAACGATATGGATAGAAAACTCACTGGAGTCGATTATTCAAATCTGGAAGCACAAGCGAGGGAAATTCTCAGTGAAACGAAAGCGAGATTTCCAGAACTGGACTCCCAAATAGATTACTTTACCATGGAAACCTGTTTGTGTTCTTTCAAGAAGATATTCAGAAAGAGTCATGGAAGGTATCTTGGATACTATCTTGATAGACAAGCAGAAGAAATTATGCAGTGCGAGAAAGATGGTTGGTATGGTATTGATTGGAATGTTCTATGGCAGTCAAGAGAAGAAACAATTGACTTTAGATTAGACCATAAACATGGTATTGATAAAGAAAAATTTACATCCTTCCTTAACACTGGTAAAATGCAGAATATGGATTGGATGTTTGAAGATGAAGAACCTATATTAAATGGATTGGAGATGTTTACATGACTACAGTAATTGGTACAAATATACCTAATAATTTAACCACTGGTAGTATTACAATTAACACTGCTGGTACAGTATCTTCTAGTAGTCTATCATTCGGTGGATTCGATATGGAAGACTTTCTTGATACACATTCGTTCAATAAGATTACAGTTGAACATAAAGTATCAGAGTTCGAGTTAATGAAACTTAAAGATACTGTTCCAACCTATGCAGACGAGATTAAAGAAAACTTGTCTAAGAATCTGTCACGAGATATAATTAAGAAAGCAACATTCACTAAAAAACATAATGTTGATAGCGACACTCATCACTTTCTCGGAAGAGTATGGGTATTCACTGAAGGTGAATTGAAAGATTTAATACAAGAAGCACGAAATGTTTAATGATAGATTCGGTGTCGGTGACACTATTAATATTGTAAAGGTAACCAACCCTATGAAAACTCGTAAATTGATTGCCGTAGGTGGTCAACCTGGAACTGGTAAAACCACTCTATTCCGTAAGTTTATGGAAGATAAGAAATGGATCGAAGTGGAGCCAGCCAAACTGGTATCTGCCATGTATAATGAAGAGATGGATCTTTATATTCTTGGTAAATATCAAGAGGGTGAAACCTTTGCTGGAACAGATCGCCTTTCCATGGCAGTCCAGCCTGAGTTGCAGAAGTGGATTCAGACTCATAACTGTAACATCCTATTCGAAGGAGACCGAGTCTTTAATCAGTCTTTCTTGGAGTTCGCTATGGGGTTACCGAATACCGACCTTCAAGTAGTCTATTTAAAGACCACTAAAGATGTCCTAGAACAACGATACAAAGATCGTGGTTCCGACCAGTCTGAGCAATTCCTAAGAGGGCGAGAAACTAAATATAGTAATCTACTATCAAACTTTGAACTGATGCCTTATATTACCGAGTTTAGTAACACTAACTTAGAGGAGCAGGGAAAGGTACTCGCATTCTTGAAGAGTAATTTCAAGATGTAAAATGCCTTTCTGGGATGTAAAATGTCATGCAATTTTGAATTCCTAGAAAACGCTAATTACGATTGGATGGATCTGCTCAACTTTCAAGAGCGTCCATTCAGAGCAAAATTTATACCTTCAAAAGTCTGGCAAGACCTAGACAACTATTGCAACGATAGTAAGGGTCTTTCAAATTACTTCAAAAAGTGGAGAACTAAGATTGAGTTCCTTCCACAAAAATCCAAAGCCAAAATGTACGACAACTATGTTGCCGTTGGTGGTGAATATGGACCAGATGAACGACAGTGCTGTATCCAAATATACACTACTGCTTTTGATAGATTCCCATTCACACAAGATACTTGGAACAAGTTTAAGTATCGTATAATCCAAACTCAAATGCACGAGCTAATACACTTCATGCAATTTGATCGAAGAGGAGACGAGTGGTCAAACTACATCGTTCCTTACAAGAAAGTAAAACATGAAAAGAAGAACATTGAGAGAAGATATCTCTCCGAGTTCGATGAAATTCAGGCATATGCCCACTGTGTGTTACTTGATTTCAAAGTCTACAAACCAACCATCTCCACAGAAGAACTAATCAATAGAGCGAAATACTCTAAGGATTCTTCCACACTAAACTACATCCTCAAAGCATTTAATTACGACTACCGTAATAACGCTGCAATTCCTAAGTTGATGCAGCAGATTGCTAAGTGGGATCGTAAATATCAGCGAACTATACGAGCATCTCGTCGTCCTAAATAATCCTTACTGGGATCTTTTTAGGAACTTTCGTGACTGCAAACACCGTATTATCAGACATTAACGAAATTTATACAGGCTATGTTTTAGCAGGTAATAAATGGTTTGACTCGTCTGCTAAATTACAATATGATCAGCGTGTAAAGCAAGCCAAGCCAGAAGAAGTAGCAGATGCTGAAGGCAAAGCCAGAGCAATGGCAGAGTATTTCATTGATTGGGCTAAAGATAATAAATACAAAGGATTTGTCAGTAAAGTTTGGTGGACTGCTAGACCTAACTCTATGACATCAGCAGTTGGTAGATTCGTAGACCAGAAAAAGAATCCAACTGATATATTAGTTAAGTTTAATGATGGTCCAGCAAATGGCTTTCTGGGATTATCTGCTAAAGCAACTCAAGGATCAGGTGATATTGGATTTAAAAATCCAGGTGTTGGTACTATCGATACTAATCTTGGTATGTCTCTTGCCAATGAATACAAATTATTATTGCAAGATACTATAACTAGATTTAAGTTACCAAACCCTGCCACTGAAAGAAAGATTTATATTAGAACACATCCAGAAGTCAAGAAAGAGACTGAAGAAATTGGTGTGAAGATGATGGCAGGTATGAGAGATAAATTATTAGAGAGACTATTAAAATTTAAACAACAGGAGTTGTTAAAATATCTTCTCTCTGATTGGATGGATGCTGAAGTACAGTATCCACCATATATTAAAGTTACAGGGCAGGGAAGTAAACCTCCCTATAAAGCAACAGTGATGGATCCAGTGAAGAACGAAAAACTAGATGCGTTATCAAAGTATCCCATCACTTTGGAAAAAGTAGGCAACGAATCAATTGGCGTAAAGGCTGGTGAAAAAAAGATTATGAAGATTCGTTTTAAATTCGAGTCAGAAAAGATGGCATCATCTTTAAAACTCTCAGGGGATCCATGGTAAACATATGTTAAATTTCAAAACATTTCTTAAAGAATCAACACTAAACGAAGATTTACTCTTAGAAGCAGAGTCTTCAGCTGTCGAATCAGATGACAAAGGTAAACTCCACGAGTTACTTTTAGCCAAATATCTGCATCCACAATCTAAACTTCCAGAACATCATCGTTCATTCTCTGATAATCCAGACCATGCTGGAACACCAGAGCAAGTCCACGATAAACTACAAGAAAAGATTCCACCTGCAGCATATGCAGAAATTGATCGCCACGCTAAACAATCTGCAGAAGCATTTAAGAAAAGCATGGCAGACCAAGGACATATTGGTGACCATGCTCACATTGGTAATGTTCATTGGACATCCAACGCTGACAAACCGAATGTTGCTGGTGACCACGAGAAAACTACTGGTGTTAAAGATGTAAACTCTAATGCTGACTTGATTGTTACGCTACATGATAAAGAAGGTAAGCCAGTTGGACATCATGGTATCTCTGCCAAGTATGGTTCACAAGAGCCGAACTATCGCAATCCAGGACTTGATGCATTAGAGAAAACTGCTAAATTACCATCAGGTGCTCTTGCTGCTCCAATGCAACATCATACTGATGCCATGGAGAAACTAGGATATAATGGTTCTGCTGATCAGAGAAATATCCAGACTAAGATTGATGAGATGCCAATCAATGATATTCGCCAGAAACATGCTGAAGGTCTTGCTGCAATTCAAGCAGGTAAGAAACTATCTGGCAAAAAGAAAATCATGCATGAACACTTGGAGAAATTTATTCAAGCACACGATGCACTACCAGAAAAGAAACAAGCAGCATTTGAGCAACAAGCAAAACAAAGAGCAGAAACTGCTCGTGCTTCTAACCTTGCTGCAAGAACTCAGATGACTCAATCGTTTGCTCAAGGATTGGCACAACATAAACCAGAAGACTTAGCGAATATTATTCGTCAGAATGTATCACCGAATACTCATATTCCTCATACAGTTGTGCATAGTAAAGTTAAAGAAAGCGGAGAAGCAGAATCAGTAATCAAACCAATGCACAGTTTAGCCGATGAACATCTAGCGCAATTCAAGCCAGACTCTTTGCATGTAGTTCCAGGAAAAGGAACATCGGTTACTATTAAAGGTATCCACGCTAAAACTGGTAAGCCAGTAGTTGCTGCTCGCTACACGATTAAATCATCCTCTGGAGCCCATAAGAGCGCAGTAGGGACTTTTAAACTCCAGTAATCCCCTCAACTTTGTAGGGTTATTGCTTGACAATTATTGCAACTTAGGGTATAATAGTAATATGATGCTAGGATTTAAAGACTTTTTAACTGAAGGTGCACCAGCCGAAGAGGGTGCAAAACTAAAACACATCACTCACGCTGAGGATCGTCCATTGTTCCATGGAGCAGAAGGATTCAATCATGCGTATAATGCTCTACATGGTGCACACTTTCATACCAAACAAGGTATGAACTCCAACAAATTGACAATGAAGTATGATGGTTCACCATCTATTGTTTATGGTCATAATCCAGAGAACAATAAATTCTTCGTTGCTTCAAAGTCTGCATTTAATAAAAATCCAAAGTTAAATTATACACCTGAAGATATCGAAAAGAATCATGGGCATGCTCCAGGTCTTGTTGAGAAACTTAAAGCAGGTTTGGAACATCTACCAAAGATTGCTCCAAAGAAGGGTGTGTATCAAGGTGATGTTATGTATACTCATAACGACCTACATAAAGAAGGTGATAAAACTTCTTTCACTCCAAACACTATTACTTATACTGCATCTGGTGATAAAGCCAAAGCAATCAATAAGTCAAAGATGGGTGTAGTTACTCATACCAAATACGAAGGCACTAACCTTAGCAATATGCGTGCTACTGGTAATGTTTCTGAGAGCGAATTTGGTCATAGCCCAGATATGTTCCACCATACTGCTAGTTATGATGCTGCTGGTGCAAAGTATTCTGAACAGTCTCAACAAAAAGTGCTTGGTGAATTATCCAAAGCAAAACAGATTCACGAAAAGTCTGGTGACAAAATGTACAAAGTGATTCATCCAGAGCATAGCGGTGAATCAGGACATCTAGCAACATATATCAATCAAACAGTTCGAACAGGCGAAACACCTTCCACTGAAGGATTTTCTGCTCATGTTTCTTCTCAGTTAAAGAAGAAGTTTGATAAGATTAAAACTCCTGCCAAGAAACAAGCGATTATCGATGACGCTGGTGCACAGATAAAACATATCGAAAAGAACAAAGAACACTACGACAATTTGCTGAAGATGCATGGTCATCTTGCCAATGCCAAGAATGAATTGGTAAATAGTCTAGAAACAAACGAAGGTGGTTATGCTCATGCCATCGGTGGTGTTGCTTCGAAGCCAGAAGGTTTCGTATACAATCATACTCACAATGGTGTAACAGAGCCAACTAAGTTAGTCAATCGTGCAGAGTTTGCTCGTCAAAATCTATTGAAGTCTCGTGGTGAACCAAAGCCAGAAACAGATGGTGGTTTACAACGAACAGCGACTGGTTCTCTTAAATCTAAAGTTATGGCATTTGGTCGTATGAATCCTCCGACTGCTGGACATGAGAAACTTGTTCAACATATGCATGACACTGCAAAGAAATATAATGCTGATCATACTCTAGTTCTATCTGGTTCACACGATACTAAAGATGGTAAGAATCCTTTATCTCCAGAACAAAAACTAAAACATGCTAGGAATGCATTCCCTGGAACTAATATTGTAGTTGCAGATAAAGATAAACCAACTTTACTGCATCATGCTTCCGATATGCATAAACAAGGTGTGACTCATCTACACTTTGCTGGTGGCTCAGATCGCAAACCAATGGCTGATCTCCTTCAAAAATATAATGGTGTCAAGGGTGCTCATGGTTATTATAACTTTAAGAAAATCTCCTTTGAGAATGCTGGTGAACGAGATGAAAAAGCCAAAGGTGTTGCTGGTGTCTCTGGTACTAAACTAAGAGAGTTAGCAGCAGCAGGTAAGAAACAAGAATTCCATTCTCATCTATCCTCACAGATGAAACCTGAACACAAAGATGAATTGTACAATGATCTTAGAAAGGCTATGAAATGAAGAAACTAATTCTAATTCTAGCAGTAGCATTATCTGGATGCGCAGTAATCTTTCCTAAGCCACATGACCCAGTTATGTTTGGTCAAGCCATCGATGTTAAAGTAGGACTAAGTAAGATAAACTGCGAAGACAAATCCAACTGGCAACCAGTTTTGGATAAAGTAGAAACTCTCAAAGTCTACTCTGCTGAACGAGGTGATCCACAATCCGATGCATTTGGAAAGATGGAAGAAGCATTGAAGAAAGCCAAAGATAGCAAGAGTAATGTATTCTGCGAGAGCATTGTTAAACTTAATAGAACACGAGCCGATGTAGCCATCGATGCTTGGAAAGGTAGAAAATGAGTATCCTCAATGAATTAAGAGAACAGGCTGGACTAGGTGGTCCAGCAGCATCATTGGCAAACGAAATGTTAGTGATTCACGAAAACTATGCTCAGGGACAACTAACCTCTGAAGAGTACGCATTCCTTCTACAAGAAATTGCTGACATTAGAGCGCAACAGGAACTAGCCTCAGACGAGATCGCCATGCGCTGGATCGTTGCTGCAGCACAGGGCTTACTATCTGTAATGTAAGGATACAAACTCCTAAATAATATGTACTACTTTATAGATGGATCGTATGAAAGATTATAGACAACTAATCAAAGAATTACCGTCAACAACCTTAGTTTGTGCATTCGGAGATTTCGATCCTCCAACTAGCGCACACGAACTGATGGTTAAGACTGTCAATAGACTGTCAGAGCAAAAGAATACTGACCATGTCATCTACGCATCCACTAAAGATAGCCTAATTCAAGAAGAGAAGAAGGAACAATACCTCAAGTTAATGTTCCCTAAGACTAATTTCAAATCTGTAAATGAGTCTAAGATTAATAACCTTCTAGAAGATTTGGGTAAGAAATACAAGAAGATTGTAATAGTTACTGGAAGCGAACAAGTCGATAAACTAAAGAAACTTGTTAAAGAAAATACCTCCATCCAAATTATTCCAATCACGGAAAAGAATCCTGATGCTAACTTTGCTAAAATGAAGCAGTTAGCAACTAAAGGATTGTACGAAGAATTTAAGAAAAAGTTACCAAGCAACATTCGTGAACTTGATGGTCGTCGTCTAATGAACGATGTCCGCATGGGTTTAGGTTTAGAACCAGTAAAAGAACAGTTGCTATTAGTTAAAGATAAACTCCGTGAGCAATACTTTCGTGGAGAGATTTTTAAAGAAGGTGACATTGTAGAATCAAATGGTGATTTGTTTACAATAGTTAAACGAGGATCAAATCATTTACTATTAAAAGAACAGTCAGGAAATCTTGTTTCCAAATGGATTCAAGATGTTAAACCTACGGAAGAAAAAGAAATGAACGAAGGTGTTATACAACAAAACGGCACAGATAAGTTAGAACCATCTACTTCAGATACTGGTGCTAAACAAGATATCACTAAACCGACTGGTAAGGTTAAAGGTTTCTTGACATTCTATAATTACAATACAAAAGATGTTGTTAAAGAATCTATCGATGAAAGTCGTAGCGAACACGCTAGAACTATATTGCAACATACACAGAATATAAACATTGAAGGTGATCATCCTGAAGGAAAACTTAGCGGTGGTGCTTTACATTATACACTAAGTAGCAAATCTCCTACATTTAAAAGATTATCTGATAAACACTATGGTGACTATCATCATATGGTTAAACATGCATCTGATGAAGATTTAAAACAGATGCATAATGACTTCACAAAGAAAGTCCATGAAGAAGTTCAGATTGATGAACTATCAACTGATTTATTAGCAAGATATAAAACAGCTTCTGCTGCATCTGCAAAAGCAGCTGATGCCTCTGGTAACTATGCTAAAGGTGACAAACGATTCAAAGGTATCAACAAAGCAACCACTAAACAATTTGATAATGATCTAAAGAAACATGGTCAATATGTCAAAGAAGAAGAATTAGAAGAAGCCAAGAAGAAAGTAGTTTGTCCAGACTGTGGTAAGAATCCATGTGAGTGTGGTGAGGAGCGTCCAGGAATTGGAACAGATACTACAATGTCAAAAGATCCATTCTTTAAAGAAGATTTTACTGAAGAAGACATTGATGAGATGGTAAACTCTGTCACTGATGAAGACATTGAAGATCTTTATGAAGAAGACGAAGTTGTTTTAGTCTATGATGAAGATGGTGAAGAGATTCCACCACTACAAGAAGAAGCCAAGTATGATTTAATGGAAGTTCTTTCTCGTGTAGAAAGAATGAAAGGTAAAATGCGTCTTCGTAAGACTTCTGCTAAACGAGGTCGTTCGACTAAGATTGCATTAAAACGATTCTCAAACCCAGCAACTATCAATAAACGAGCAAGAAGATTAGCAATTAAACTAATGAAGAAAAGAATGCTTCGTGGTCGTGATCCTGCTAAAGTTTCTGTTGGTGAAAAAGAACGAATCGAAAAAACAATGGCAAAGAGAAAAGATATTATTTCTCGTGTTGCTCAGAGATTAGTTTCTCGTGTTCGTAAAGTAGAAAAGTCTAGAATGTCTCACGGCAAAGTTACTAAAGGGAGTATGCCAAGTGTATTTTAAATCTTTTGCAGATCATTTATCTGAAACATGTAACTGTTGGAAAGGTTACAAGCGTAAACCTGGAACTGCACCATGTGCCGAAGGTTCCTGTATCAAAGAAGGTAAGCGTGGATTGTGGGACAATATCCATGCCAAACAAAAACGAATCAAAGCAGGTTCTGGCGAACATATGCGCAAGCCTGGAAGCGAAGGTGCTCCAACTGATGCAGCATTGAAGGCATCTCAAACAAACGAAGCATCTGAGTGGGCGAAACAAGCAGCAACTGCTATCGCCATGAAGAAGGCAGGTAAGAAACCGAAGAACGAAGAAGTTGAAGCACAGTTTGATCTAATCGAATCTGTTGTTGAAGAACTGGCATTATTACATAATATCGATCCAGAAGTTCTTTGGGAAAAGTTCGAAGAGTTTACTGACGAACAGTTATTAGAGTATGCAGTTGATGCTAAAGGACATAAGTCATCTACTGGTGGTCTGACACAAAAGGGTCGTGACGCATACAATGCTAAAGGTGCTAATTTACAAGCACCAGTTACTACACCTCCATCTAAATTAAAAGCTGGAAGCAAAGCAGCAAATCGTAGAAAATCTTTCTGTGCACGAATGGGTGGCATGGAAGGTCCAATGAAGAAACCAAATGGCGAGCCAAGTCGTAAAGCACTCGCACTTAGAAAGTGGAACTGTTAAAATGAATGAAACTGTACTAGAAGCAAGAGTCTGCCTAAGCAATACATTTTTGATGTATTTCAAGGCACACTCCTATCACTGGAATGTGGAAGGTAAAGACTTCCCTCAGCTACACGAATTCTTCCAGAATTTGTATGAGGAACTGTATGGTGCAGTTGATCCATTTGCAGAAGAACTCCGTGCAATGAACGAGTATGCTCCAAGAAACCTAGACGAGATTTATGTCCATAAGTCTATCGATGCAGGTAATGTTGGACACACTCCAGAGACAATGATTGCAGATTTACTTGCAGCGAACAACGAAAGCATCGTTCGCCTAAATAAGTTATTCGATCTACTCACTGATGCGAAAGAGCAAGGTTTTGCTAATTTCGTGGCAGATAGACTGGATGCACATAAGAAACACGGCTGGATGTTAAGATCCATCCTAAAAACTACTGGGGAATAAGATGGAATACAAATCATTTATGGAAGCGTTGAAGGGTAAGCAAAAGAAATTGGACAAGAACCACAATGGTGAACTTGACTCACAAGACTTTAAGATTCTTCGTAAAGAAGAAACTGAAGAGTTAGATGAGATTCGTCGCATGAAGACTAAACTTAGTTCTTTAGATCCAGTTAGTCATATGTCAGTCGCTCGTCAAAAGTTGACCAATCTAATGAAATCTGGTAAAGCCAGAGGTGCTTTAGTTGCTAATAAAATGAGAACTTTAAACATGGGTGACGATTTAGATCAAGAAGATTTAGATGCACTCCACGAAGTTCTATCCAAAGATGCTAAAGCTGGTGATTACATTTCTGATTTTGTGCACTCCACTAATCCAAAGTTTGATGGTAAGTCTAAGAAAGAGCGTATCAAAATGGCTCTTGGTGCTTACTACGATACTAACAAGAAAAAAGATGGTGTCTCTGAAGGATATCAAAGTTACTCTGGTCCAAGTCATGGACATGCTTATGGTGGTAGTGGTTTTGGTCGTCGTGAAAGAGAAGATGATGAGTATCATGTTCCAGATCCAGTTCGTAAACCACAAGCACCAGTAGCACCAGTTCCAGATAAAAAGTATATCAAGGGAACACCTGAGAACCAAGCGTTAAAAGCATCTCGCAAGCCAATCAATGGTCACCCAACAAATGAAGAAGTTGAAGAGATCGAAGAGCGCAATAAAGAAAATGCTATGATGCGTAAGACTATGGACGCATCTCGTGGTGCTCGTTATAAACTTAACAATCCAGTTCCAGATGCTGATCCAAAACATAAAACTGCTAGGGATCATAATGTAGCAATTGGTCGTGCTCTGCGCAACGAAGACAAGATGACTACACAAAAAGATAAGAATGGTAAACTAATCTCTTTCAAATACGAAGGCGACTGGAAGAAATCTGATCCAAAGAAAAATCCAGAAGGTAAAGTTCATAACTTAGCTGGACAAGCATTAAAGAAAATGCAACAAGCCAACGAAGAAGTTGAACAACTTGATGAACTTGGTAATACACCAGCTGGTCGTTCAGCACTTAAAGCAGTTTCTGATAGAGGTGATAAAGAGGTTTCTGACTGGAACAAAAACCCAAAAAGTGGTTTTACAGCAGCACCTAAAAAAGTCGTAAAGCGTTTTGCAATGGGGATGAAAGCTGATCGTAGATTGCGTATGCGAACAGAAGAAAAAGACGAGCAAGAGTATGGTTACGAAGGCGACATGGCCATGAACCAGTTGAAAACATTGGTACGCTGTGCTGAGATGATTGAAGATTGTTTAAAACCAGATACTGATTTGCCAGAGTGGGTTCAATCTAAAATTACTCTTGCCACTGATTATATTCAAACTGCAGCTGACTATTTGTACTCTGAGATGAATGAAGGTACACAATACGCTGGTCTAGAAAAAGAAGACAAACCTGGAAAGATTAAAACTGCAGTTGTTAAACTACATCCAAATGGTGTTGGTTCTGAGACTGTTGAAGGTTGGAAAGATACGAAGAAAGCAGTTAAAGAATCTTTCGATGATGAAGGTAATTTGATCTCTAACAAAGTTTCATACAAAGAATTCATGTTAGAGTATACTCCAGGTCCAGGTGGAGTTACTCAAATTAAAGGTCGTTCTTATGGAGCAAATTACTCTGATCCAGAAGGAGCAGATGATGCTGATGATAATAAACCAATGAAGCCAGCAGCTGAAAAGCGTGGTCGTGTTCGCCCAGCTGGGGCAAAATCTGGTGCTCGTAAGATTACAGGCACTTCTAAACTAATGAATAAATAAATTAAAGTCAAAATCTAAGGAGACACAAAATGGCACTATGGGGCAACAAAGACTCTAAAACAGCAAGTGGAACAGTTAGCATCGCATCAACAGGTGTGGTAACTGGCTCTTCTACT
>Ga0114964_10001819_pt1 | contig 15475 bp, 16 predicted proteins | sample C_131016_MF_Meta_FD_92638 | JGI IMG/M metagenome (GOLD analysis project Ga0114964, IMG submission 92638) | Freshwater microbial communities from Lake Croche, Canada to study carbon cycling - C_131016_MF_MetaG | ecosystem: Environmental > Aquatic > Freshwater > Lake | place: Lake Croche, Canada... | reverse complement strand
TGAGAATACTCCTTTACAACGTGCCAACGCTTTTAAAGCGCTTGTAGCTTACACCAACAAAATTCGTGAAGCTCAAAATAAACCAAAAGCATTAGCCGCTGCTCCTGACGCAGCCGCGTATGAAGACAACCGTAAAGTATACAATAAAAGAAAAATTCAATTACCGCCTTGGGATAAGTTAACTGATGCCCAACGTAAGCTTTTTGCCAATGTTTTAGTAGAAGAACTTAACAAAACCCGCAAAGCTAAAGGAAAACCAGCTTTAGGTAGGTTAGAAGCGATAAAAGAATCCGATGTTAACCATCACGATACTGCGTTTAAAGCGGTATGGGAAGCTCTTAAAGCTGATGGTTATGTTGCTAAGGTTGGGTCTACTTGGCAAGAAAACACAACTAGGCAGTTGAAAGCACAAGAAGGCGTAGCTTATGCAACCGCTCAACAAGAAATAAGCAATAGACTTGAAGCAGAAAGAGTTAAGAAAGAAAAAGCAGAGGCAGAAGCAAAACCCGCAGAAGCCGATTTTGGTAAGAGCAAGAAACCGCTGACTTCAGAACAAGCTGGATATCCTTCGGGCAAAACAGAACCTACTCATACCCCAAATAACGAGCCTAGAACAACTCCAAAATATATCAACAAAGATATCCTTAAGCAACTCTTTGAGGGTAACTTAATGGGTGTTTTGCAAGGTTTACGTTCGGGGGGAGCCAGAAACAAAATAATCAAAGCAGTAGCCCAACGTTTATACGAACTTAAATTAAACACAAAAATTGAATTTGTTTCTTCGTTGCCTAATGGTAATCTTGCTATTTATGACCCTAACACCGACACGATTAAAATAACTCATGATGGTTTAACTGAAAGCACAATAATCCATGAAGTTGTACATGCAGCTACGCATAGCATAATTGCAAAATATCGTGCTGGCGGTAAAGGACTTACCAAAAAACAAATAGCTGCTGTTAAATCTCTTGAAGCTTCAATGGAAGAAGCTAAAACCCATTTAAGTGAACAATACCCCAATCATTTTGATAGCCTTGATGAGTTTGTTGCTTACGCGCTTTCAGATAAATTTTTCCAACAAGATTTAGCCCACATTACTTCAGTTAACTGGAAAAACTGGATAGATGATAATCCAACAATTAAATCACTTGATCCAACGATTAAAGCGTTGTTATTTCCAGCTTCTGCCGACACAGTTGTACCACTTAAAAAGAACCTGTGGTCAAAGTTTCTTTTAAATATAGTAGAAATTATTGACTTTGCTAAAGAGATTTTCCAAGGTGATAGGGTCGTTCAGTCCAATCTTTTAGTAGAAACCTTTGGTATATTTGACCAAATCCTTTCGGTGCCCATACCCGTTGAAGGTGGTACTGCGCCTGTACTTCCGGCTAAAGGGAAGAAAACTTCCAAACAGACTACTACGGCTGCGCCACCTAGAGTAGACCGTTCTTTTGAACAGATGCTAAATGAGTTCCCCCTTGGCGGGGAACAGAACAAAAAGACGGTTGTTGAGCAGCTTACAAGCAAAAGTTTATACAATAAGATGGTTCGTAATTTTCAGAACGCCGCTGCCCCTATTAAGAACATCGAAGATTTCTTCACTAGATTAGGTAAAATTATAACCATTGACGATAAAATCAATAACGTTTTTACCCAAATCTCGTTATCTGGCGGGCGGGCATGGTGGAATTATGTTAGGCGCGTTTCCCCTACTGCTGATGCGGTGTCAAGGGCCATTGAGGAATTTGCAAAAGCTTCTAACATCGGCGTGCAAGAAGCGTTGCGGGCGCTTCATGGGTTCACTTACGTCCTTCACGAACCAGAACGTAGGCGGGTTAAATACATAAAGACAGTACCGCTTAATGACACAGATAAGCTTTGGAATAGTGGTGGGGTGTGGTACACGCCTGAAGCAGCGCGAGAAGCGATTCTGGAACGCCTTACTGCGCCTTCTAAAGACACGGCGGCAGCAGTTGCAGAGGCTAATCAGCTTAGAGAACAGCTTGATGCTCTCGTCGATAACAGAGTTAATTGGGCTAAGTTTACAGGTAGTGCCAAAAACCCTAAACCAACTACGCCTGAAATGTTTGACGTTGATTCTAATAGATATAACGTCGTCGGCGATCTTTCCCCAACTGAATACAATACTCTGAAAGCGTTCTACGAGAACCCCAAGTCAAAGTACAACCTTGCTAAGATGAAAGCTGTAATGGCTGAAATCAACAAACTTCAGGAAGTTTCTAAGCAGTTGAACAGCGAAGCCAACTACTGGTCACAAGCGGTTAATAAGGTTGCCGCATTCTATGATTATCAGCACTACGTCCCATTCAAAGGTCGCCCCGGCCTTACTGGTATTTCAAAAGAAGACGAAGACCTTGACTATGCAAACTCAAAACGGTTAGGCGCAGACCTTACGGATCAGCAATCACCGTTCTATGGCCGGAAGTCAGACTCTGAGAATCCTATTCTGCAATCCCTTGCAGATGCTTCACGCGCTGCGCTTAGGTTGGGGCGTAAAGAACTCACATTATCTATCAAGAACGCGGTTAATGACGGTATGCTTGACGGTAGCGCTAAGATAAACATACCGTTTGAAGATCGGTATTTAAAATCTGATGCGTTGAAGGCCGCGCAAGGTGAAACCAAAATTCTTCACTACGAAGAGAATGGTTCTATCACGGTAATATCGCTTACTAACAATCTTCAGCGCGAAGCTATTCGCCGTACCTATGAAGAAGCTAACCCACTTCTTGAGAAGATCAACGCGGTAACCAGCCTTATCGGGCAGACGCACACACGGTATAGTCTTCCATTTGCTCCCATGAACTTTGTGCGGGATGCGCTGACAAATGCATTCACATTAGGTGCTAAGTTTGGCCCCCGGAAGTCCATGCAGTTGATTACGGAAGTTGCCAAGCTTGGTTCTACTAAGATGGCGACTAGCGCTAAAATTGCGTATTACTTAGCCAATCATAAGAATGCTGAGTTAGATGCCCTTGAGCAATCGGATAAATCTGGGTACGTTAGGGATGCGATTGAGTACTTGAAGGCAGGGGGTCGTGTATCCTATATCCAGGGACTTGCTGCCCGTGGGCAGTTGGCTGAAATCTCTAAAGAAGTTGGACGTAGTGGTATCCTTCAGACTAAGGATCAGGTCGAAAAAGTCTTTGACTATTGGACTGATACGTTTGAGTTGACCAGCCGTATAGCTACATATCGCGTGCTTAAACAGACGTACTTAGCCGAAAACAAAGAAAAGAAAATGTCAGCGGCTGACGCGCTAAAAGATGCGCAGCTACGGGCAACTGTAGATTCAAAGAACTTGGCTAACTTTGAGCAAGTAGGTCGCTATGGCAAAATCGCGGGCGCGATGTTTATGTTCTTTAGGCCCGCAGCTACGGGCGCTGTGCAAGCTATTGAAGCAGTTACGCCATATTTTGGATTCAATGAAGAAGGTTTTAGGCTTAAGGCTAAAGCAGCCGGAGCGACTGAAGCCGAGATCACCTCTGCCATTGCAAAAGCTAAAAAACAGACGGGCACCACGCGCCAGATGGTTAACGGTTTGCTTGGGTTTGGAACTTTCACCTACTTAGCCGCGTTCATGATGGCCGACGATGATGATCAAAAACGAAACCGTGTCTCCACTGATGACTCGGCTCGGTGGTCACATTACGCGAGGTTTTTTATCCCTGGCATGGAAACACCATTTCAAATCCCGTGGGGGTTTGGTCTTGGCGCTTTTGCTGCGACTGGGGCGCAAGTGATGGCAGCGGCTATGGGCAACTCTTCCATAAAAGAAATGTTGTCAAACACAGTTCAGCTTGGGCTTGACTCGTTCCTGCCGATACCTATTTCGCGTATAAGCTTGCTTGATGATCCCGCTGCGTGGGCTATGGATAGCGCGATGCCATCAGCACTACGCCCGTTCCTTGAGTACGTCATGAATAAAGACGCGCTTGGTCGAGACATTTACAACAACCGGCAGAACCGTTCAGGTGATGCGTATACGGGCGGCGACAACATCCCAGAAATCTACAAGACAGCGGCTCATACTTTGTTTGACGCGACCAAAGGGGCTGTTGATGTAAGCCCGAATACGCTGTACTTCTGGGCTAGTAACTACGTTGATGGACTTGCAAAAGTCGCTTCTACAGGATACGGATTGAAACTGTTAGCCGCTAATGAGAAAGACTTTAACCCTAAAACAGATACAATTCTGTTTGATAGCTTCTTCGGTGCGCCATCAAATGTTGACTCAAAAGAGTTTAGTAGCGTTGAGAACCAGATTAAAAACCTTGAACGCCGCTTAAATACGTTGAAGCAAGACCCGTTACTTTACGCTTCGTTTATAACCGATAACCCAACTAGCCAATTCATAGTTGATTTCTACAATAAACAGGTTGGCGGCAATCTAAACAAACTCAGAAAAATGGTTAACGACATCCGGCTGATGCGAGACATAACCCCTAAAGATCGGACTGACATGATCAAAAATCTTATGCCCGCTGAAAACATACTTAAGCGTAGTTTGATTGACATCTTCAAGCAGGTAGGGGACATAACCCCCTAACCTACTCGCCAAGCGCGAACTCCAAGAACCTTATCTTTCGTAGTTATGAAAGTCTTGATTTTGATTTGTTCGCGCTTGGCCCCACTATCCAGTGCGTAGATCATCGCTGCTGGTTTCATAGTGGGGATAAAAAAGCTATTCCCTATCTCCATTACGTGGAACGGGAATAGCCAAATCGGCTCGTTAAGCTGGGATAGCTTTAGTCGATTCTTGAATTTCGTCATCAAACAATCCTTCCAAGCCGTCCATCTTGAACTCGTAGGCTTGTACGTTGTGCGCTCCGATACCCCCCTTCCATCCTCCCCCCATCCGCTTCTTCAGCTTGCGGATAAGAATACCCCGCGCAGTCATCTCCTCATCAAAGACACGGACTGATAGCTGCCGCTCATTGAGGTAGGTCTTAAGTGCGCTGGAAGAAACAAACATCCGCTTCGTGTCAGTCTCGGTACGGATGTAGAGCGGGCCACGAGGTTCCATAGAAATTTTATCCTCACTGCCTATAGCGAGGATGTTCTGGATATGGCTATTCACAAACTCACCCAGAATCTCATCTTTCTGTTCCTTGGTGCTCTTCCGTCCCTGGATGATCAGGTTCAACTCAACCATCACAGCCTTGCGGATTTGATCGAGGTCGAGGTTAAATAGTCCTAGATCGTTACCTATCCGGCCCGCGCTAAAAACGATTGAGATGAGACTGTTCAGGAACCGATACTCTGAGCTTTTCGTGAATGCTTCAACAACAATCTCACGCTCTTCGGCAACCATCTTAGTAACGTATAGCGCCCCTAGGTCTAGAATCCGCGCGATGAAGAGGGGGCCAGCATGACCGTAGTTCTGCTTAAGCGTGTCAAATATCTTCATGCCGTGAGCATCGGTCAACTCATGACCCTTATGCATAGGCTTCTTAACTTCTATCTCAAGAAGCCGCATTTCTTCTGCCGTCGCATCGGCCTTGAACATGAACGCCTTATCCCTGAATGACTGATTCGTCGTCACAATGCAGATAAGATTCGTAATGTATTCTTGCGTCCGTTCCGCATTAGTCGATGCCATCATGCGCAGCTTAGACCGGCCAGCAGACACTTTATAAAGCAGTTCAGATACGTCCTTGGGCGATGTGTTCGATTGCTCATCCATCCCAAATGGCAAGTTCTTCAGGTTCACCATGCGCTGAACCTTACCGTTCTCCGTGCCAGAATCAATGACTAGCTCATCGGGTTTACCCCAGATGCTCATAGCTGAGTACAAAGCCCCGGTCTTACCGCTACCGCCTGACCCCATTGCTGAGACGGTAATACCATTCACATTGGTAAACTCCATCAAAGGAGAAGCCAAGCCACACAAGAATATGAATGCGTGTAGCTCATAGCCGGGGGCATTCAAGCTGTTGATGCAGTCTTGCCAAATCGAAAAGCTACCTGCGGTATTAAGATGCTTAACGATGTTTGTGGATAGTGGGGACGGCGGGCAGTGGCGAGTGCCGTTTTTCTCATACTCGGTTACACCAAGAACAAACGAAACGGCACCGTCTGTCCACCCTTGCTGTGTGCGCATGATGTCTGCGCGTTCTGTATTGATCATGTAGCTATTCCATTTCATAATATATGAAGCGAGTCTAGGCGCTCTCTGAGGTTCAAACACAACACCGTTTCCAGCTAAAACTCCCTTTAGTTTCTCTAGTGATACAACGTCCCTCATCGGTAGTAAAAATTCTTGTATTGCGTCTTTCGGCAACACAAGGCGCATGATCAAACAAGCTCCGTCCGTAGGACTGAACAACCTGTTTATCGGGTAAAGATCGTTTGGTGTTACTAACTCAGGATCATCCTGTATTGACTTACCGTCCTTCAGGTGCCGAGCGGGGGGTGTGAAGTAGATGCCGCCGTTCACTCCTCTAGCAAAGGGGAGCAAGAAGTCTGGGAAGAATGGCGCAGCGCGGGGATTCGCTTCCTCCCGTACTGGCTCCGCTTCATCTGCTTCGACTTCAGGTTCAGCGGGTACGATGACGATCCGCAGTTGGCGACCAAGGGCAAGGGGTCCGATCTTCCCGAGCTTCCCTCTGTGGAGACATCCTTTACATCCACCTGGGTTTTCTGATTCAAATGCTGCACAACTATGCCCTCCAGTGGCGTTGTCTAAGGACTGCTTTGCTTTGCGCTCAGTCTCGTCATAAGAATAATCTGGGTAGTCTTCCGACAACTTGTGGATAGCTTCCATGCCATCCGTACACCGTACTGCTACCGATATACCCGCGTACCACAGAGGTTCTGGCAACGAAGCTGCGTTCTCAAGAATATGCTTTATCTGAAGACAACCGCTGCCTGCAAGGCTGGTGGCTGCTATCTTCTCAAAGTTATTCTCAAAGTTCTGCTGCTGTTGCTCCCATATCCTGCGGGTGTCCTCGTCTAGACCCTTGCCCGCTTCCATCAGCACAGACATGGCAGCAGTGGACTCTTCTTGCTCAGTTTCTCCAATCAGGAGAGTCAAGTCTTTGAAGTCATAGGATACCAAGTCTGTTGCTAACGCTGCACTTTTCGGGGGGTTAGACTTGTAGTTAAAGCTGTCGGGCGCACGGAGAATACGCGCAGCATCAGCAGTTACCTTGGGGTCTATGTATAAACCGCCCTCTAGGCAAAGCTCTTTCAGCCTAGCTGAGTACGGCTCCCATTCCTCTACAGTCACTTCTTCTGTAAAAGGCCAATACACATGGACACCGTTGCCAGAGTCTACAAGTATGGGGTCAGGAAATCCGGTTGTTTCGCGCCAAGTACGAAGGGCTTCTAGCGCATCGTCTTGCGTTGCGTAGGGTTTGTCTTCCCCACAGTCTATGTCCAAGAAAAAAGACCGCATGTATAAGCAGTCTTCGGCCTTACGTCTTAGCCCGCTGAATGTCCCTAACGCAAAGTACGCATTGAGGTTGCGGCTATTGAATAACTCTAAGGTTTCTAACGCATCATCTAGGCTTTCTGAGAATCTCGGTTGAACTATACCGTCCGTTGATATGGACACCACGCAATAATTGCCCTGCGTCGGCAGCACTTTTTCAAAGAATTGTTTATTCATGTTCGCAGAGACGATAAAGGCGGGGTTCCCCCCGCCTTATTTAAGATGCGCTTCTCAGCGCTACGCTTAGAAACTGCTTACAGGAACTAATTCTCCCGAGGGCTGCTCTATAGCGCTGATGTACAGCTTCGCTTCTTTCATCGTCTTAGCGGGCAGCTTACCCGCCTCCAGATCAGTCTTAAGCGCCATCACCAGCAACTCAACTAACCGGTGGTATTTTGGCTTGATAGTCTGTCCATTGAACCAAGTGTCCATCGTCGGGCGTGAAACCCCGAACACCCTTGCGACGTAAGTCATTGGTAGGTTTGCCTTGATGCAAGCTGCCCCGAGGTTCATGCCCATGTTGTCGCCTGAATACGCTTGAAGCGCTTCAACCAACTTAATTGAATAACGTCTAGCCATTATTTTTTCGCCCACTTCTTGATGACATCGGAAACTTCACCAGTAGGAACCGCTGGTGCGCGGGTTGGCGCTTCGCGCCGAACAGGTTGAGGACTATCGCCTTCTTCGTCCCCGTTGTCAATCTTGAACACCGTCAGCTTGATAGCGTTCTCAGCGGCAACGCTCTTGCCTTGCGCTTTGATAACGTCAACTGTCTCAGCGGGGACTGCCTTAGCTGGCGAAAACAAGACCCGAGGAACCGGGGAGTTGATGTCGAACTCCATCCGGGTCGAAACGCGCCCTGCACTAACATTGTTGTTAGCCAACATCTGCACATAGGGACGGAAGGGCCAGCGACCGTTCTCTTCTTTGCCAAAGGAACTCGTAGCGGGAAGCACAAGCTGATACACATCGCCGCCCGGATCGTTTTCCAGTACTACGGCAGTGCGCCAAGACAGCTTACAGGCGGTGCCCATGCCGTTCTGGCCTGAGCCTTTGACCGAGTTAGGGCACTCAGAGCAGCTAACTCCCCCCGGCGTTTTGACTTCAGCGTTGGGGGTCTTGGAGTCACTAGACCAGCACACAGGGGCGATCTTCGCGCCTTCCTTATACCCAGACGAGTAGAAGGTGCGCGATGCGTCGTGGGCCAGCTTTACAAAGATAACGTTCATAAAGTTATCCGTATTGACCGACTGCTCTTTGCCGCCAACATACTTACGGAACACGCGCCCCTTGATGGAGATGCGTTTGCTGCCGTTCATCGCATTACCAGCGACGGCTAGGGTGTCTTCATCCAGCCCCCCATCAATAGTAGTGGGGAGGCTTTGGAGAATTGTTGCTAGTGCGTTCGACATATGTGTACTGATTTAGGTGTTAACGGGGGTTGAGGATTTGCGCACCACGATATCAAACTCTCGTAGCACATTTATACCAGGAGGCAGTCCGTCACTTTGCCGCTCGGCCATAAAATCTTTGAAGTTCTTCTGGTGGATACGGCGCTCCAGAAGATCAATCGAGCCTTTCTGCTCAACGAAATCCTTGAAGTTTGTCCAGTCCGTACAGTAGAACCTTTCCTTCACAGACCTAGTGACTGTCCCGTAGGTAGTCTTCAGTCCGTTGGTGTTCGTGTCGTTGCAGACACTTAGAAGATGAGCCTCAAGTATGCCCACCTCTTCCTTCAGCACGTTGTCCTGTGCTTCGTAAACAGACCTAAGCGTCTCACGTTCTGCGCGGATTAGCAAATAGGTTTTAACTAAGTCTTCGACATCATTCATTGGAACTCTCCATCTCCGATCTGTAAAGGTCTACTAGTCTTTCATGCATGTCCACCTTGCCTTGCAGCATCGTGTACATACGGCGCTCCACCTCGGACCCCTCAAGGTGAATAACTGTCATTTTGTTAACTTGCCCGACTCGATCTATGCGGGCTATGCACTGTAGGTACGTCTCTACAGACATGACGGGTGACCAAAAAATCACTGTATCTGCTGCCGTGAGTGTAACCCCGTGTGAGGCTGCTTGGGGCTGAATAACTAAAATTTTTGGGTCTGCTGTGTTCTGGAACCGGCTGAAGATAGCCCCCCGCTCGTTGGCAGAGACAGCGCCATTGATGACCTCGCTGGAACAGTTAATGCTGTCTAGGAAGTTCTTCACCAACGTAATCGTATGTGTGTACGGAACAAAGATAAGAAGCTTGTTGCTTGACTCCTCGATCACTTCCTCAAGGACCCGCAGCCTGGGAGACACATCGAACTCAATGACGTTGTGGTTGTCTGTGTACACAGCGCCACCAGAAATCTGAAGTAGCTTGTTGAGCGCAGCCGCAGCGTTAACCGTAGTTATCTGCTCACCCACTGCTTTGATCAACAGCTCTCTCTTTAGCTCGTTGTAGTATTTTTGTACTTGAGGAGACAAGGGTACTTCGCGGGTCTGGTAGGTAACTTCAGGTAAGTCTAGGCAGTCAGCCTTCTCGTAGCGGATAGCGGGTTGCAGCGCGTCGAACACAATCGTCCGAGACTCCGGCTTAGGACTCCACTTGAAGCGGGTTATCTGGCGCATAACCTTCTCTTGCCATGAGGACATCCGGCGAGGTACGCCTTCCGGGTTGACCATCTTAGCTAGACCATACGCATCCATAGGTGATTGCGCTGCTGGTGTACCCGTCATCATCCATAGGTAAGTGTCAGACTTGACTAGCTTTGATAAGATTTTCCACCGCTTAGTCGTTGGGTTCTTATATGCATTGGCTTCGTCTACGATAATCAAGTCAAAGTTGGCTGCGCTTATCTCGCGCTCTACGGTGCCCACGCCATCAAAGTTGATGATCACAAAGTCGTAGCTACCACCGACCACCTTCACCCGCTTACTAGTAGAACCGTGAGCTATGCCACATGTGCGATGCATCGCGCTCTTGAACAGGTCTGACTGCCAAGCGGCTTGCATGATGGACAGCGGGCAGATTACTAGCACTCTCTTTATCAAACCCTGAGTCATCAGGTAGTCCGCAGCCCAGATAGCAGCGGAGGTCTTCCCCGTGCCAGCTTCGTTAAAGCAAAAGGCCCGCTTGTGTAGCGTAAGAAAGCGTGAGGTATCGCGCTGGTGATCAAAGGGAGTGAACATCCCCGGCCAACCGTAGTCGCGAGCAATAGGAGAGGGTATCTTTATGTGAGCGGGTGTCACCCTCGCTAGGCGCTGCATCTCGTCCATGCCCCAGTGAACTAGGACTTCCGAGTGGCTACCTCTTGCACTCGTCACCATGCTTTTACTGATATAACTTGTAATAAGCTGGGCTAACTCATGCGAACAGAACAGCTTTACCGCTGTATCTTCTATTATTTCAACTGTCATTGTGATCCACTGTATGGAACTGAAGAGGGGCCGGGGATTAACGTACCCCGGAACGGTTGCGCCTGCCGTAGCGGAAAGTCATGGTGTCCAGAGGAGACTACCGCGCAACTGACATGGTTGTTGGCTACTCATGCCTTAAGCCTGCGAGCCTGCGAATCACTGACCGTCCCCAGTCAGCAAGTACAGTGTATGGGCGACTTAGGTGCTCGTCAACCCCTTTCGCAAAATTTATTTCATCGACCCATCAGAGTTGCGCTTGAAGGACCGGTTCTTGTGGGGCGACTGTAGGGCGTAGCCGTCCGCATTGCTGCCACATTTGCTCAGTGCCTTGACATGTGCTACGTCCTTGCCGTCGCGATTTACACCCTTCTTGTCAAGTGCCCTGCGGGCACGTTGCCGCTCCATCCGGTTGTCAAGCTCCCCTCGCTCCTTCTGCTGTTGGTATTCTTTCTTATAGGGACGAGGTTTATTTTCGTAAGCCATGATCATCTTTCTTTTTGAAATTCACATGTTTTGACAGGGCACCACCCGCACAAGGGGGTTGGGTTGGCTTGCCACACATCATTCATATGAGACAAGCGGAGTCGTTCAAGGTCGTTAGCGAAGTCTTTCCACAAGGCTTCTTTGTTGTCTCGGTGATACTCAGAGTCTACGAAGTGATTGTGCATCACAAACAGTAGCCCCGCCTTGATGTGCTTAACTTTGGGAAAGTGTTCAAACGCCATAAGAGCCATCAACTGTAGCTGCTTAGGGTCAGGGTACTTGTTGCTACCCGTTTTATAGTCGATTATATAGCCGGTGTCACCATTGACCGTGATCAAGTCTACCACCCCACGAACCCAGAAGTCAGGTGCCCCCCAGGTACAAGGTGACTTGTCGTAAGTAAGCGCCATGCGAAGCTCTGGGTACTTGTCACCTTCCATGTCGGTGAGCGTGTCCAGCATGTCCTTGAATTGTAGGTAGTTCTCAGCTAGCGGTGTACCATCTTTAACGTAATGCTCCAGAGCCCTGTGAACTTCAGTGCCATAGAGCATCTGCTGTGTAGGACGTTTGGAAAAGCGCTTGTATACCTTAACTTCTGCGTATTGCTTAGGACAGTTAGCGTAATCTTTGAGGCCAGAGTAAGACCATTTAACGTTTTGTGGTTCCATGACTGATAGTGACTAGAGTGGTTGGAGTCTTATTATCAGCAATCCCCATAACTTAGTCCACTCTTTGTTTCGCATGACACGGGTAGGCCGGGTGCCCAGTCTGGCGCAATGCTCATGATGCCAGTGATCCAAGCTTCTGCTTCCGCGCACTCGTCCGCTGGAACCACCACGACAACCGAGTCATGGACTGTTAGCGCAACCTTATATCTTTCATTGATCTTGACAAGCTGCTCACCGATGATGCAGCGAGCAAGCGCTTGCACTACGTTCTCAACCACGGTGCCGCCCCAGATGCTGATCTCGCCTTTACGGGAGTTGTGGACAATCTTGCTCCGAACTTCTTCTGTGTTCCGGTGAAGCGCCTTGTAAACTATGCGTAAGGTATTGGGTAAGATGATGCCATCCGAATCGAACCCGACGCACTTGTGTTCACCAAACCCGACCTCCTCCTCTACCCCGTCGATCATGTGGGATAGCAACGTGTCACCTTCCGTCCATAAGTCTTTGACTTTGTGGTTAGCGTCCCGGTACACCTCGATGATGCGCCGAGCTTCAACCTCATCCACAGTCATGGGCGGGCTCGATGTAGCAAGAGTTGCCTGTAACTTAGCCCAGCCAGTGCCGTACCCGCACCCGAGTACTACGGTCTTGCCGATGAACCGCTGCTCTGCGGTGACCTCTTCAGGCTTACACTTATAAATCTTAGCTGCCATCACCCGGTAGACATCTACCTTGTCAACGAACATCTTAACTACGTCATCCTGCCCCGCAAACCACGCAAGTACTCGCGCTTCGATTTGCGCGGAGTCTGAGTTAATTACCATATAACCCTCTGGTGCAATGATAGCGTTCTTGAGGGCTTTCTTCTTCTTGTCCCGAGAAGGTAGGTTCTGGAAGTTCACCTTGTCCGAGCCAGACCACCGGCCAGTGTGTGCTCCGTAATACTTAAGCGGGATAGGAAGGCTTTCCCCGTTCCGCCGCCCGATGTCTATGAATCGCTGGATACGATTCTCTTCGATGGTGGACTTCACGCCCAGCCTAGCAGCACATAGACTTTGGATAAAAGTATCTTCATGCGACATCAATGCAAGGAAACCTTCGTCCTTCTTTGCTAGTGCTGGTGCTACCTTACCTGTACGCTCGCTGATCTTGGTTGGTACAGTAACGCCGAAATCCTTGAGTACCTGCGCAAACTTAGGGTTGCTCGACAGCTTCAGTGAAACTTCCTCGTCGCTCTCGCAGCCCAGCTTCTCCTTTAGAGAAGACAGTAATTGCTTACGTTCCTCAATCAGGTCGATCATCCGCTCGTGCAGGATTTTCTCGTCCACGTAGAACTTGGGATGCGTAAACATACTTATGGTGATGTCGATCAGCTTCAACTCGTTGTCGGGGAAGTTGACGATGAAGATGTTGTACAACTTGTATGTAAGCTCAACGTCGTTGCAGCAGTACCGCCCGTATTGCGCAAGGCTTTCTTTGGTGAAGTCTTCTAGCCGCACGCCCTTAGCGTCAAGGACTTCAGTACCTTTCTCACCGATGCTGTATTGCACAGCCAGCTTTGCGAGCGAGCCACCAACTTCCACACCATGCAGAGCGCGAGCCATGCATAAGGTGTCTACGAACAGCTTGGGTTTCGGTATCTTGAAGTACCAGCAGAGGATCGCGCCATCGAACAGCATGTTGTGCGCGAGGACTGAACTGTTCTTCCAGTCAAACTTGCGAAGCCACCTAATTAACTCTTCACGGGTGCCTGAATACCAAACCGCTGGGGCATCATCTACTTTGACTGCTACACCGATTACCTGAAAATTATTACTACGGATGTACTCTTCTGTGGTCAGCCTAGACAGAGAGAAAGTTCTATCGTAGTACGTTTCAAAGTCTATGGTAATTAAACTCATTGGTTTCCTTTGGTGCCCGAGGCCGGGATCGAACCGGCACGCCCTGCGGCGAGAGATTTTAAGTCTCTTGTGTCTACCTATTTCACCACTCGGGCAGACATTACACGCACTGCATCATATAGTCTAAATACCACGCCGCTTTTTCAATGGACTCTTTGCCACCCTTGTGCTTCTCACGCCAGATATATTTCATAGCGTTACCCTTGCAGTAACCACGGAACTCTTCTTCAGTCAACGCTGACTGAATAGCCTCGATACACTCAATCTTGCCTTGCTTGTAGTGCGGTGGGTTGTATACGTTCTCCGTTGATGTGTACATCGGTGGTGGCGCAGCTTTATCGTAGTATGTCATTTTCCGTCATCCGTCAATGCAGTTATGTGTCTGATGGCGCACTCGTAGTGACGCGGACCAAACGTCCAACATTCCGGCGAGTGCGTACCAATCCATCCCTCCCTATCGTCTTGATATTTAAGTCTGAGTTTGAGAGCGGTATTTTCAACCAACGCAGCAGCCGTTGCGCTGATAAGGTGTTCGTTTGCCCTACGGTACTTTTCGTTTTCAGCAAGTGCATCTCCTAAAAGTAAGTCTAACTTACGTTCGGTTTCAGTCATCTGCCCCCCACTAAAATAACACCAATAAGTACGCCAATCAAACCACCAATCAGCCCACTACCAAATGCAAGTAGAATTTCAATAGTCATCTGCCCCCCACCCAAATAACAATGATGATCCCCATAAGTATGCCAACAACCCCACCAGCAATTGATGCCAACAATTGATTTGCTAATAGAAATTCAGTCATGTGTTCTTCTCCTTAAGCTTTGCTTCCGCCCACCGTGCGCCATAGACCCAATCTCTGCTGACACCAACATCGTCTATGTCCTCAAGCGTCAGCCCCTGCCACTCAGTTTTTGCAGTGTAAAGCGGTGTGTCGTGCTCGCTATATTTTTTATACCTGACAAATCCATCAACGTCTACCCATGCATAAGGTTCAGCCACCATTTTTCTCCTTAAGCTTTGCTTCAATAGCGTTTACAAAGTTCCTTGTGTACTCTGCAATGTACCCACTTTTGCCGTAGTCTAGCATTTCCCTAAGCTCATCATCCGTCAGCCCCTGCCACGGGAGCTTTTTGTAAAGCGGTATGTCCACAGGATCAATCTGTTTTGATTGAATTCTTGAATTGCCGTCTACCCAGGCGTAAGGTTTAGTCTTTGTGTAAAGCGGCTGCTGAAAACAATCGTAAATTTCTTCGTCTGTCATGTGTTCTTCTCCTTTAGCTTTGCTTCAATAGCGTTTACAACACTTCTTGTGAGCTTTGCGGGCTGGATAAGAAGCTTGGTTGGTTTGGGGTTAGTTATTTCTCCCATCTCTGCAATATGGGCGCGTATCGCCACAATTGCTTTCTCAAGGCTTTCCTCAGACAGTGCTTCAAGCATGTGTTCCTCCGGTCTTTTCTAACCCCGGATTGCAGGAATAGCAAAAGCACCAAGGGAAAGATACTGTGGCGCGGGGGGTTTGAAGAATAAGCCTTGTCAATCTGTCCATTTTTGAACAATAGCTT
>Ga0114964_10001818_pt1 | contig 15485 bp, 17 predicted proteins | sample C_131016_MF_Meta_FD_92638 | JGI IMG/M metagenome (GOLD analysis project Ga0114964, IMG submission 92638) | Freshwater microbial communities from Lake Croche, Canada to study carbon cycling - C_131016_MF_MetaG | ecosystem: Environmental > Aquatic > Freshwater > Lake | place: Lake Croche, Canada... | reverse complement strand
TTTACTCTGTCTATCGTCAACCTTGGTACCGGTTCGGGTGCCCTGACGATTGTTGCTGGCACCGGCTGGACCCTTGTTGGTTCAGCTACTGTGGCCGTTACAAGCTCGGCTCAAGTGCTGGCTTACCGTACTGCGGCTAACACCTACACGCTTTACCGCGTCGCCTAAAACAGATTTGCCCTACGTCATTGCGGCGTAGGGCATTTTGTCTTTTATGGGATTCCCATGCAAACCTACCTTCGGCATCCAGTCCACGGAACCAAAATCGCCAGTATTGATATGGAAGTAAAATACGACAAAGAGCATGGCTGGGAAGAGTACGACCCAGAAGCCTTTATCGAACCCGAAGTTTCTGCTAATGTTTTAGAAGCTAAACGGCGCGGCAGGCCACCGTTAAACAAAGAGGCATAGTATGACCACGGCAAGCGAACTGATTAACGGCGCTTTGCGGCTGCTCGGTATGCTTGCTGAAGGTGAAACCCCCTCCGCTGCCACATCTCAAGACGCGCTTGAAGCCATGAATCAGATGATTGATTCGTGGAACACAGAGCGACTTTCAACCTTTTCAACCCAAGACCAAGTGTTTTCGTGGACGCCGGGGAACATTAGCCGCACGCTTGGCCCTAGCGGTGACTTCGTAGGCAACCGTCCTGTTTTGTTGGACGACTCAACCTACTTTAAAGACCCCGCCAGCGGGATCTCGTACGGCATCAAAATCATCAATCAACAGCAATATGATGGCATCGCCGTTAAAACCGTGACCAGCACTTATCCGCAAGTCATCTGGTTAAATATGAACTACCCCGACATTGAAATGTATGTCTATCCCGTGCCCACCAAAGTGCTGGAATGGCATTTTATTTCTGTCGATGAGCTTGTGCAGCCTGCCGATCTGGCAACCACCTTGTCGTTTCCCCCCGGCTATCTGCGGGCGTTCCGTTATAATTTAGCCTGCGAGATCGCGGCTGAGTTTGGTGTAGAGCCTTCGCCTCAAGTGTCGCGGATTGCCATGACGTCCAAGCGCAACATCAAGCGCATCAATAACCCTGACGATATTATGTCGCTGCCCTACAGCATCGTCGGCACTCGTCAGAGGTTCAACATTTTTGCAGGGAACTACTGATCATGGCTAACGTAAAAATCAGCGAGTTGCCCGCAGCGACAACGCCTCTTGATGGCTCAAACACGTTTCCCATTGTTCAAGGCGGAATCACTAAACAAGCCGCGTTAGACAGCATTGGTTTTTTGCAAACCGGCACTGGAGCTACGCTTCGTACCGCAAAAGCTAAAATGGCTGATATCGTCAGCGTCAAGGATTTTGGCGCGGTTGGCGACGGGGTAACTAATGACTTAACCGCGTTTCAAAATGCTGCAAATAGTTCATCCGTTTCTCAAGTTTATGTTCCCGCCGGATCATATTATCTTTCTGCCGTTCCTACTGTTTCTGGAACGGTTACTTGGGTAATAAACCGAAACGCTACTTTCACCGGATCAACAATTCTTACTTATGTGAATAACAGAATTGTTTCTAATGGCGGATATAGAAGCATTGAAAGCGACCCTGCTTTTTATAACGGAATTTTTGGATACCTAGAGCAAAACTCGGTTTTATCTGCGTACGGAACTATGGGTCTGCACGGGTCCGTTCGGACTAATGGCGGCACGGGTGGTGCTAGCGAAGCAGACATTGCTGTGTCGGCGTTTGGATATAACGATCTTCAAGGCGGCTCTGGGGGTCTTTGGGGCTTGTACAGTACTGTTGTACGCGCCCCCGCAGGTGGCGGTGGTGCAATCTTGGGCGCTACACACGGTATTGAGATTGACGTTGCAAATATGGGTGCAACAGTTCCCATTTATCCGTCCGCACCTTTTGCGGCAGGGTTAACTGCCGGAGCTTGGATTTGTTCAGGAGGAGAAGTTAGTGTTCCATCTGCGGGCGGTGTTCCGGGTATTGCTTCTGTCGGTCTTGCAATCATTCAAAATGATAGTCAAACTGTTCCCACAGCAAAATTTGATAAAGGTATTCTATTCCACAACACAGCAATCTCGGGTACGGATGGCGCTACTGGTACGGGCGTAGCCGTAGCATTTGCAACTGGCCATTCTATGCTGTGGTTTAATAACAGCACCCAAGCCTGCGCAGAAATTACCGTTACCGGGCGAACGCTAGCCAATAATAATATGAGGATGGATTTCAGCGACAGCGGAATTTTGTTTCAAGACAGAACATCTGGTGTCAATGCGTTTGCAATCGTTAAGGTTGCTTCTATGGTAAACGGAATTAATGTTACTGGTTCAATAACGGGAAGTCCGGTAAAAATATCAGCGGTAGGAACAGATACTAACATTGATTTAATGTTGGAGGCTAAGGGCACGGGCTTTATAGATTTCCGCAGTAAGGCTTTGGCCGGTACCGCTAGCGCATCTGCAGGATATCTTCCTGTAAAAATCAACGGAACTGCCTACAAGCTCCAACTTTTTAACACTTGAGGATGTCATGGAAACTGTGTCTATTTCGTTTTCGCAAGCACAACTCTCGGTTCTTAACGAGGCTCTGGGTAACATGCCGTTTAAAGTTGCGGCACCGCTTATCCAGCACATCAATTTAGAAATTCAAAAGTCGCTTGTGCCCCTTAATGATTCTGAAGATTAAAAATGAAATCGCCAATTTTAGGATCAGCTTATGAGGCCCGTAGCGTAAATGCTGCGGACAACCGCATGGTCAATCTGTTTCCAGAGATTATTGCAGAGGGCGGCAAAGAGCCTGCGTTTCTCAACAGGGCGCCAGGGCTTCGGCTGTTGACGACTTGTGGAGTTGGCCCCGTGCGCGGCATGTGGCAATTTGGAAATTACGGGTATGTCGTATCGGGAACCGAACTTTACAAAGTCACTTCGTCTTGGGTTGCAACGCTAATTGGTTCCGTAACCGGCATTGGCCCTGTGTCTATGGCAGACAACGGAATTCAACTTTTTATTGCCTGCAACGGCCCTAGCTACATCTACAATTCCAACACCCTAGCGTTCGCGCAGATCACGGACCCTGATTTCCCCGGCGCGGTGACGGTTGGATATCTCGACGGCTACTTTGTGTTCAATGAACCCGACAGCCAACGTATCTGGGTCACAAGCCTTTTTGATGGTACTAGCATTGACCCGCTAGACTTCGCCAGCGCCGAAGGCTCACCAGACGGCTTAGTTTCGTTGATCATTGACCACCGCGAGGCTTGGCTGTTTGGCACCAACTCGGTTGAGGTCTGGTATGACGCAGGGCTGGCAGACTTCCCTCTGACGCGCATCCAAGGCGCGTTTAACGAGATTGGCTGCGCGGCAACCTATTCCGTAGCCAAGCTCGACAACGGCCTGTTTTGGCTTGGTAGCGATGCTAGAGGTAAGGGTATCGTCTATCGTGCTAACGGCTACACTGGCCAGCGCGTCAGCACCCACGCCGTTGAATGGCATATTCAGCAGTACGACAACATCAGCGATGCGCTGGCCTATACATACCAACAGGACGGCCACGCTTTTTATGTGTTGGTGTTTCCTAGCGCCAACGCAACTTGGGTTTATGACGTGGCTACAGGCGCTTGGACCGAACGAGCTGGCTTAGACAACGGCGCTTTTACCCGCCATCGCGGCAACTGCCAAATGGCTTTTAGCGGTGAAATTGCGATTGGCGACTTTGAAAATGGCAACGTCTATGCTTTTGATTTAGAAGTTTTTGCCGACAATGGCCAACCACAAAAGTGGCTTCGGTCATGGAGGGCATTGCCCACTGGACAAAACGACTTGAAGCGCACCGTGCAGCACAGCCTTCAACTAGATTGCGAAACAGGCGTTGGCCTAAACGGAATTGACCCATTTGACATTTTCTATTTGATGACCGAAAACGGTGAATATATCCTTACGGAATCAGGCGAATATATAGTGCTAGACAACGTAACGACAGTCGGCACAAATCCTCAAGTCATGCTGCGTTGGTCCGACGACGGCGGGCATACTTGGTCCAATGAACATTGGAAATCTATGGGAACCATTGGCTCATACGGCAAGCGCGTGATTTGGCGCAGGCTTGGCATGACCACTAAATTACGCGATAGGGTTTACGAAATATCCGGTACCGATCCGGTTAAGATAGAAATTGTCGGGGCCGAGTTAGCGGTTAGCGGCACCAATGCCTAGGCTTCCAAACATAACCAACATCCCCGCACCCCGCGTCAATTTCATTGATGATCGCACGGGCTTGATGTCGCGTGAATGGTACAGGTTTTTTCTTAACTTGTTTACGCTGACAGGAGGCGGCTCTAACTCAACCAGTTTAGAAGACCTTCAATTAGGTCCGGCGTTTGAAATCACGCCGAATATGTTTGTTATAGATAATCCATCGCCTGACGCTGAATCCTCTATTGCCACCCTATCAATGTCGGTGAATGACCTTGGCCAAAGCCTTCAGACGCTGCCTATGGATTTTGGTGGCACGGTCTCAAGCGTCAATGTAACGCTAGCCACGACAGGCACTGACGTATCGTTTAGCGCCACCAACAGCACCACTGCGCCCGTGATTGCCCTAAATATCCCCACTGCATCCGCCTCCAACCGTGGGGCGCTGTCGGCGGCTGACTGGACTACCTTTAACAATAAGGGGAGCGGCACCGTTACAGGCGTTACAGGAACAGCGCCTGTCGTTTCTAGCGGAGGGACCGCCCCTGCTATCAGTATGGCCGCCGCCAGCACCACCGTGGACGGATACCTAACCGCCGCTAACTTTACGACGTTTAACAATAAGGGCAGTGGCTCGGTTACCAGCGTCGCGCAGACGTTCACCGGCGGCTTAATTTCCGTTGGCGGATCGCCAATCACCACGTCAGGCACTTTGGCGCTTACGGTCGCCGGTACGTCGGGCGGCGTTCCTTACTTTACGTCGGCCAGCACCTGGGCGTCTTCGGCTGTTCTAGCGGCTAACGCTCTGATGGTCGGCGGCGGCGCGGGTCTGACACCCGCTACTGTTACGACCGGCTCGGGCGTGGTTACGGCTCTGGGCGTCAACGTCGGTACGGCTGGCGCTGTTGTCGTCAACGGCGGCGCTTTAGGGACGCCATCCAGCGGCACTGTGACAAACCTGACGGGTACGGCCTCGATTAACATCAACGGCACCGTGGGCGCTACGACGGCGAACACGGGCGCGTTTACGTCGCTGTCCTACACCACGACCCTTACGGGCGGCACAGGCATCGTCAATCTGGGCAGTGGGCAGTTTTACAAGGATGCTTCGGGCAACGTCGGGATTGGAACAATCACCCCTAGCACCTACGGTAAATTGGCCGTTGTTGGCACTGGGACTGTAACCGCAAATATCGTTGGCGATAGCACGTCTGAAACGCAGTTTAAGTTTTTTACAAATACCGCCGCTCGCATTAGCAATCAGGCAAACACGCCTTTAATATTTGATACAAACGCCACTGAGCGTATGCGCCTTGATAACAGCGGCAACCTTGGGGTTGGAACTTCAGCCGCATATGGCGGAAGAATAAATGTTGTTCCCGCAACCTCACCCACTACGGTTGCAGGTGCCAATCAAATTCAAATTGGAGAGGCCACAGCTAACACTGCCTATCGTATGCAGCTGGGTTATTTTTTAAATGGCGCAGCATATAATGGTTCCATTCAGGTCTATAATAACAGTTTAGGTGAAAAACTTATTCTTAATGGCGCTGGTGGTGATGTTGTCGTAGCAGGGTCTGGCGGTCTAGGATACGGCACAGGCTCAGGTGGCTCGGTCACGCAGCTTACTAGCCGAACCACTGGCGTCACGCTCAATAAAACCAACGGCGCTATCACAATGTTCTCGGCGGCGGGTTCTGCCGTGGCTGCAACATTTACGGTAACGAACTCAACCGTGGCGGCTACAGATGTGGTTTACGTTTCTGTTAAGACGGCCACAAACGTCTATTTGATGTTTGTTACCGCTACAGCGGCGGGCAGCTTTAACATCACCTTTCAAACCACAGGCGGCGTTTCTACCGACGCACCAGTAATAAACTTCGCCGTAATCAAGGCCGTGACAGCCTAATGGATTATCGGTCTACGCTGTGATACGCTGCGCAAGACTAACTGCAATAGATGGAGTTTGAACATGGCCGTAAATCTTTCTCCGCTTGCGGGCGCTGGCTGGCAGTTTTTTAGCGACGCTGGATTACCCCTTACCGGCGGAAAGCTTTACACCTATGCGGCGGGGACAACGACGCCTCAAGTTACGTACACGTCAAGCGCGGGTCTTACGGCTAACTCTAACCCCATATTTTTAAACTCTGCTGGTCGCTTGGCTTCTGAAGTATGGATAACGGAAGGCGTAAGCTATAAGTTTGTTTTGAAGACTAGCCTTGATGTAACCATAGGCACCTACGATAACATTGCGGGCATAAACGATTTCGCCGCGTCTTTGGCTAGCGTCTACACTGCGTTTGCCAGTACGGCTAGCAACGCTTTGGGCGATGCGCTTGTTGGGTTTAAGCAGTCGAACGCTTCTGGGTTTTTAGCAAATTCTGTTGCGCGGACGGTAAACGGCAAACTGCAAGAATTCATAAATGTTAAAGATTTCGGTGCGGTGGGTGATGGGTCTACTGACGATACTGCTGCGATCCAGGCTGCTATTGATTATATGGAATCAATTAATGGCGGGGTCGTACAGATACCGCAAGGTAGCTTCAAGATAACCAGCACTATTCAGCTTGACGGCCAAATGGGTGTTCAACTTATCGGCCAAGGTTCGGACGGTATTCACGACGGCGGAACCGGAGCGGCGGCAGCGACCACGCTTTTATGGTACGGGTCTGCGGGCGAAACGATGCTTAATGTTTCGTCGCCTTCTGGCGCGTCTTACAGCCGCCAGATGGGCAGTTCTGTAGTTGATATTAAATTTGACTGTCGGACAATAGCCGGGATTGGTGTTTTTCTAAATTCGGTTCGCAACGTGACGTGTAGTCGATTGTTTATTCTCAACCCTACTATTGCGGCGTTAAAAACAACGACCTTAGGCAATACTTTGCTTGGCGAAAGTTCAGATACTCAACAATGTGTTTTTGACAGGGTTTCTTGGCGGTGCATTGACAGTGTTGCAACGCAAGCAGCACACGGTATTTGGCTAACGTCGCATAGTCCAATTGGGAGCAATGCAAATTCTTCGTTAAACTTATTTTCTCAATGCGGCGGGCAAAATTGGGGCGGCGCAGGCAGCGGATACGGTCTTTTCGTGGAAGACGGCGACAACAATACTTTTGTTAATTTGCGGATTTTTAGAACTGGCGGGACAACTGTTGAAGCGGTGCGTTTGGTGGGTAACACCAGTTGTGATGCTAATCATTTTTGGAACTTATCTGCTGGCGGTGCAAACTCAATCACCATCAAAGGAACTGTAAGTGGATTTGTCGCCAACCCAAGACGCAACAGTTTTTGGACAACGGATGTTGGAAACGGCACTCAGTATCCAACGGTTGATGCGGGCGTTATTTTTGGGTGGAACTCAGATAACAACGTCTTTACAAAACAGATGTTTAGCCAAGTAGTGATAGCCGATAGCGAAACGCAAGCCATTGCAAATTTCACTAACCTGAGCAACATTAGCCAATATATTGTTAACAACTCTAGTTCTCATACTGTTTTGACGGATTCGGTTGGTAATAGCTGGGGTATTAATATTGATGGCATAACCGGAGATTTAAGACTGAATCGGATATCTGGCTCAGGCGCGGTTGATGTGGGAAATGGTTCACCAGTAAAAATTTTTGGTAAGTCTGTCACTGAGGGCACGGCCAATAGCGGCGGCACTGGCTATAAGGTGCTAAGGGTTATCAACTAACAAATTGCGTTTACGGAGCTAACCAATATGACCGTCACCGTTAAAGTTCTCATCCCCGCCAAGATCGCTGAAGCCACGCAGACGACGCAGTACACCGCGTCTGGCGTAACCACGCTGATCGACAAGTTCACGGCTACCAACTACAGCGCGGCTGCGGCTACGATCAGCGTCAACCTCGTGACGAGCGCCGACACGGCGGGCAACCAGAACCTGATCGTCAAAACCAAGACCTTGCAGGCTGGCGAGACATACACCTTCCCCGAGATTGTCGGCGCGGCCCTTGCGGCTAGCGGGTTCATCTCGACGATTGCCGGCACGGCCACGGCTATCAACATCCGTGCCAGCGGGCGGGAGATTAGCTAGTGGATGTGGCTCAACATGAGTTCACCGTACCCAACCCGCGCAACATGCGGAGCAAGGTCGATGCGCTCCAGAAAGCCATATCCAAGTTCGAGCAATACGAGCCTGAGGCTACGCACACGTTCCACGGCGGGATGTACTGCCGTGAGGTTCGTAGTGCTCAAGGCGCTTTGATTGTCGGTAAAGTCCACAAGCAAGAGCATTTCTTTATGCTGCTGTCGGGGTCCATTATCGTAACGGAAGGCGACGACGCTACGCCCCTAACTGCACCCTGTATCTTGAGCAGCAAGCCGGGAACAAAGCGGGCCATCTTTATGGTTGAACCATCCGTTTTTGTTACGGTTCACCGCACTGACGCTACTACGGTTGAAGACGCAGAAAACGAATTGGTAGAATTTGATCCTGATGCTATGTTTGACGTCGGGAATAAAGCAAAACCGCAAGATATTGAGGCGATCTCATGGCGTTTATAACCGCAGCCCTTATCGGCGCAGGCGCGTCACTAGCCGGTGGCCTGATGGGCGCGTCTGCTGCTGGCAAAGCGTCTAAGGCCCAAGTTCAAGCATCACGCGAAGCCGCCGCTCAACAGCAGGCAATGTTTGACAAGCAGATTGAACTGCAAGCGCCGTTCCGTGAGGCTGGCCTCACCGCCCAAAACAAGTTGTTGGGCTACTTAGGTTTGTCCGGCTCGGCTGGCGACGCAGGCTACGGCAAGTATGCCGGCGACTTCTCCATGAATGACTTCACAACGGACCCCGGTTACGCTTTCCGTCTGGCTGAAGGCAACAAGGCCCTTGACCGTACAGCCGCTGCTCGCGGTGGACTGCTGTCCGGCGGGGCTATGAAGGCCGCGCAGCGCTACGGTCAGGACATGGGTAGCCAAGAGTACATGAACGCGTTCAACCGTTACCAGACCAACCGCGCCAACCAACTCAATCCGCTGCAAAGCCTAATGGGCGCAGGCCAGACCGCTGCCAACACGCTGACAACCGCTGCCGGTACGTTAGGTACAAATCTAGCCGAAAACTCTATAGGCGCAGGCAATGCTCGTGCGTCTGGATATGTCGGTGCCGCCAATGCTTTGACGGGTGCGCTGAACCAAGGTGTGAACAATTACACAAACTTACAGCGTATTGGTGCTATGACGCCATCATCCAATCTTTCAAACTTCGCGTTTGGATCTTGGGGTGGCCCGAACTAATACGTTGGTTTAAGTTAAGGATATTCGGATGCCTATCGACCCTAACATCGCCCTTAGCTTTAAGCCTTCGGTAGCGCTTGAAGACCCGATACAGCAGTACGGGCGTATGCAGCAAATCCAAGCTAATGCTATGGAAATGAAAAAAGCCTCAATGGCTAACGCTTTGGCTGCGCGGAAGATGCAGGGTGAAGCAGCGGTAGCCAATGCGCTTAAAAACTATTACGCGCCGCAAGCGGGCGCTTCCGGAACTGTGGGTGAAATGCCTGATCCTGAAGCGGCGGCTAGGTCTTTAGCTGCAGCCGGGTTTGGGCACCTTATTCCAGACACATTAAAAGGGCTTTACGAAGGTAAAGAGCAAAAATTTAAGTCCATAGATGCCGAAGAAAAAGCGGTAGTTTCCGCCGCAGGCACACAACGAATGTTACTTGATAACCTTCCGGACACACCTGAAGCATTTAAAAGATGGACTATAAGCAACTTTGAGAATGACACGCTTGGGCGTAGGTTAAAAAAGGGCGGTCATAGCTTAGAAGAAGCCCTAGCCGCAATTGACACCGCCGCACAACAAGGCCCAGAAGCGTTAGCCGCGCTAAGACAAAAAGCTGTATTAGGCTTGAGTGAATTTACTAAGCTAAACGCACCTAAATTCTATGAACGTAACCTTGGTGATAAATCCGTTCTTACTGCAGTTCCGGGCTTGGGCTTAGGCCCTGCGTCAACTGTTGCTGGTTCTGAACTAGCTGTTGCAACACCAGATCAGATCGTTACGCCCGCAGGCGGCGGGATGTACAGGGTCAATCCTAGAGGCGGCGGCTTCACCGAAGTTACGCAAGGCGGCGGTGTCCCCGGTGCCCGCGCACCCGCGCCTGCTGGCGGTCCTGCTGCACCTGCGGCTGGCGTGCCTTCCATCGTAGCCAATAACAATCCCGGCGCTTTGGAATACAAGCCGTGGATGAAAAAGTACGGTGCCGAACCCGCCGCCGATGGACGCTTTGCGGCGTTCCCATCGCCGCAGCAAGGCGCTGCCGCACAAGAGGCGCTGCTACGCCTCGACTATATCGGCAAGGGTGTCAACACGATTGACAAGATCGTAGACCGCTATCTCGGTACGGGTGCTGAGAACACGCCAGAGCAACGGGCAAACTACAAGGCTACGCTTGTGCAGCAGCTTGGTATCCCCGCCAACGCGCAACTTCAGCCTGGCGTCGTCCCTAAGCTAGCGGCAGCTATGCGCGGATTTGAGACAGGTGTGGGCGGCAATGTTCCGGCTGCGCCTGCGGGTGCGCCTGCTAAGCCACAAGCAGCTAGCACTGAAGGACTAACGCTTCCTCAAATAGAAGAGCGTAGGTCCGCGTCAAAGCTCATAGAGATTATGGGTTGGAACCCCGCTACAGGCCAAGATAGAGTTAGGGATCTCATTAAGGCGTCCCCTAGCGGCGTATTAGATACGGCCTCAAATTGGTTTAAAGGTCAGCAATCTAAAGAGGGTACGCCTGCTACTAACGCCGCCGCTGCGCTTAAAAGTATGGCGTCGAATTTAACCTTGGCTTTAGCTGGTGGTAAATTAGGCGCAGGTTTTTCGAACGAAGACCGCGCTATGATTGAAAAGCAAACCGGCGATATTGCCAATACGCTGTTGCCCATAGGCGACAGGCTTGCGGCATACGATGAACTGCAACGCCTTATGGCATCACGGTTAGGTATTCAATATACGCCACCTAAATCTGGCGGTGGTGGTGGTGGTGGTGGCAAAAGTGCGCCGCCAGCTAATCAAGCACAAGGTAGTCTTCCACAAAATATAGCGGCAGGAATTAAGCCCGGGCATCAAGCTACGCTTACTGATGGAAGCGTATGGTCTAAAGACGCCCAAGGCAACGTTACAAGGGTTCGGTAATGGCTTCTGCTCCGCTCGGTATAGTCTCGCAAGAGCCAATGTCTGATGAGTTGGGTATCGTATCCCAGCAGCCCTCATCCGGCGGGCCTCTTGCTGCTCAATATGCTGGCGTAGCTACGCGAGCGCTTGCGCCTTACGGAACCGCCGCCACAATGGGTGCGGCTGTAGGGGGTATTCCTACCGCAGGCATTGGTGCAGTTCCAGGCGCGATAGCGGGTATGGGCGCGCTTGGCCTCACAGACTTAACAACGACCGGGTACAACTTGGCTAGTCCACTATGGGGTGGCGAACGCATCCCTACCGGATCAGAAATGATTCAAAACAGCTTGGAGCGTGTGGGTGTTGGTCGTAGACCGCAAACGCAGGCGCAGCGCATTTTCGGAACCTCGTTAGAAGCTGGCGCGGGCGCAGGTGGTCAAGCTAAGTTTTTGGGCACTATGGCCCCTATGTTTGAAAACCCCGTAGTTCAGAATACCTTGCGGGAACTATCTAAATACCCGCTTATGCAGGCTACGTCAGCGGCGGGTGCCACAGGCACTAACCAACTCGCGCAGGACATGGGCGTTACGAACCCATATGCCCTTACGGGCGCTAGCGTTCTGGGCGGCTTAAGCTTTGGTGGTCTTGGCGCTACGGCTGAAAATGCCGTTCGTAACATAGGCACCGCTGGTACGCGAGTAGCCGCTAACTTGGAAAATATCCGTCAGGGTAAGGGTTTCCTTCCCGGCACGCCGTCTCGTGAAGCGCTAAAAGAAAGCGCTCAAAAAGACTTTAAAACCGCTGAAGACGCAGGCATTTCGTATGATCCTTCTAAATTTACCAGTTTTGTAGACAATCTAGAAAACGATTTAAAGGATATTGGTTTTCGACCTAATACGAGCGCTTTAGCGCCTATTAAAGAAGCGCTTCAAGAATTTAGGGATGCTGTCAGCCAACCGCTTACTTTCCCTAACTTACAGTCGCTAAGGGAAAACCTTAATATAGCGCGGTCGAGCCCGCTTCCTGCTGTTCGGAAACAAGCCGGTGAGATCGCAACAGCGCTGACCAATTTTGTTTCAAATGCTACAAATGCAACATTAGCAGATCAAGTAGCAGCACGCGATGTTGGCCCTGTGTTTAAATCTGCAATTGAAAAATGGGCTAAACTAAGCAAGTCCGACGAGATAGATCGCATTATTGACAGTGCAAAAAGAAGTACTGTCGATACGGCAGATGCTTTGCGAAGTAAGTTTGAATCATTAGCTAACAACCAAAAACGGCTCCGCGTTTTCTCGCCCGACGAGCAAGCGCTAATCAAGCGCATGGCAGCTAAAACGTCGGGAGCTGAGCTATCCAAATATATCAGCAGTCTTGGTTTTGGTGGTAAAGGTCAGCTACTTAACGCTTTGCCGCTTATTTTTGGCTCTGCAATGCACGGCCCTACAGGCGCAATGATTGGTGCGGCTACCGGCTTGACAAGCCTTGCGGGTGGGCAAGTCGTCAATGCCCTACGAGGTTCCGCCGCTGAACAGCAAGCGCTTAACCTAGCAAAAACTATGCGAGCCGGTAACGCCCGCGCACCCGTCACCACCACACAAGGTCGCACGCAAATTCGCACGGCTACCGGTGTGGCTACCGCGAAGTCGAAAGACAAACGTAATTCTTCCAATAACGCTTTACTTAAGTGAGTGCGTACCATGCCCGATAAACTGACAGATTTAGAGGTAGATGCCATCGCGGAACGCGCCGCCCAGAAAGCCATCGTCAAGGTCTACGAGCAGATCGGTCGATCTGTGGCCGAAAAGGTCTTCTGGTTTATCGGCGTTGTCGTCGTGGGTATGCTGCTTCTTGTGGCCGGTAAGGGTGTCATAAACACATGACCTTTCATCTTAGCCAACGCTCCAGCCTTAACCTGACCGGCGTTTATCCTGATCTGGTCAAGGTCGTCATGCGGGCGCTTGAAATCTCGCCGCTCGACTTCACGGTCATAGAGGGTCTGCGTACCATCAAGCGCCAACAGGAACTGTTTGCGTCGGGCGCGTCCAAGACTATGAAGTCTCGGCACATACATGGCTTCGCCGTGGACGTAGCACCGCTTGTGGCGGGTTCTATCCGCTGGGACTGGCCTTTGTATGATCGGCTCATCGCGGCCTTCAAACAGGCCGCTAAGGACGTCAAGGTCAAGGTCGAGTTTGGCTACGATTGGAAGACCTTTAAGGACGCCCCACACATTCAACTTCCCCATGCAACCTATCCAGATCCGGTGAAAGATGCTTAAATTCATCAAGGCTCGCCTTAGCGAAAGATCGACCTGGCTGCTGATCGGCACCAGCGTTGCAGCAGCATCCGCCCTAATCGCGCCGTGGTCCTATGTGTCAATGGCTGTTGGGGCAATCGCGGCAATGATTCCTGACGGAGATATCAGTCAATGATTCCGCTGCCATATATGCTAGGGGCGCTAGTCGCCGTTTTTGTTTTTGGCTGCGCCAATGGCTACGCCATCCGCGACGGTTCGGCCAAGTCTGCTGCCGCCAAGGCGTACAAAGCCGCAGAGGGGCGGCGCATAGTCATGCAGGGGCAGATTGATGTCTTGTCAGCACAATATGAAGAGGAGCGCAGGCGTGTTTCCAGTATTAATATTCAACGCACCAACACGATTAAAGAATTTTACCGCGATGCTCCCGCTGTTTCTGCTGAGTGCGCTTTGCCTGACCCTATGTACAGCCTGCTCGTCAACAGTGTCCGTGACGCCAATGTCTCTACCGGCGAACCTAGCAGCGCCGTGTCCAGCACTTCCAAACCCACCCCAGCCGGCCATTGATCCTGACCGGCTGACGTGGGAGGTTTCAGTGATCAGCGCCTACCAAGACTGCGCTACGCGGCATAGGCTGGTTGTAAAATCTTGGCCACATTGAGGCCATAGCCTCTGGTAATGCGGGGGCGTCCGACGATCACCAAGCGCATGTTAAGATCCGGCTCTTCATAAAATGAAGCGTGCCTGACCATGACGTTGCGGTAGTTCTCTAACACATAATGAGAATCAACAGGTCGGCCAGGTTCATAGAACAAAATCTCATCCGGCCAATCTTGCACCGTCTCAATGATCCGCTTGATGTACGTTTCGTTGTCGTCATTGTGCGAGTTGATAAAAACGAAATCATCTTGGTATGACCGCACCGCTTGAAAGCGGGGATACTTGCGAATCTTTCTCAACTGGTCATACAGATCGTGGGCCATCAATTCAATCTTCGACACTTTCTCCTCCATATTTGCGGTGATAATAGGCGATAATCGCCGCTTCTGCTCGCCCGTCGTGTTTCTTTAACGACCACTGGCTGGCATAGCGCGGGAATAGTTCTGAAGCCCTGAGACGTGCCCCATCCTTATCGGTCGGCGTCTGCGTCTTGCGCTTCCACACTTGTGGCGTCACTTCCACTATAGGGATGAAGTTAGCCGCCACGGCACCAATAACCACACCAGCAGCGCGGCCAAAGGTAAATGCGCCGGCATGGCCGTTCCCCGGCATGGACGCCACCTTCTCTATGACGCAAGTGATGCCTTGGTGCTTGGCCCACAGGTCAAGGATGACGGCTAATTGAGCGTGATCGACCCTGCGCTTGGTGCCGTCTTGGATCGTCGGCATATCGTGGATCTCTAACTCTCCGTCGTGCAGCAGCGCCAAAGCGCCGCCAAGGCCGGGGTCAATTCCTATGATGGGCTTAGAATGGGCAAGCGTCATCGAATGGTACTCCATTGTTAGACCCCTGGCCCTTCATGGCCTGTTTGCGCTGGGCTAGGCTCTGCTTAGGCGGCATGGCCTTATTACCATGTACGAACGTCTCGCCCGTCTCTCGGTGCTTGTACTCAATAAAATTGACGCCAGCGTCAATCGGGTCAGCATTGGGTACGAAATCGGGTATAAGCAAATGCTGGTCGCAACCCTTACGCTGCGCCGCAGAAGTAAGGAATTTTTCCGACAACTCGCAGCGCCATTTTCCGTCAGCCACGGGCGTCGAATGTGCGCAAGTGCGGCAGTTAACCTCGGCAACAGCTTCTTGATGGCACAAATTGTACATATCGCAGAACTTGCATTCCCAATATGACGGGTCATCGCTCAGCTTCAGCGGGGCCTGCTTGGCGTTGACGATGGTGTTGGCCCGCTCTAGCAGCGATCTAAACGCAGGCTCGTGGTAAGGCAC
>Ga0114964_10001816_pt1 | contig 15486 bp, 14 predicted proteins | sample C_131016_MF_Meta_FD_92638 | JGI IMG/M metagenome (GOLD analysis project Ga0114964, IMG submission 92638) | Freshwater microbial communities from Lake Croche, Canada to study carbon cycling - C_131016_MF_MetaG | ecosystem: Environmental > Aquatic > Freshwater > Lake | place: Lake Croche, Canada... | reverse complement strand
GCTTGCAGGCGCTCGCGGATTTGCAGGCCAGTGGTGCCGGCTTCGCCGTCGATAAAGATTTTTTTCATGGGCTAATTATTGGCAATCATTGCAAGTGGTGTGCTCAGGGCGGCGGCGCCCGCGCAGCGTAAGCGGCAGGCAAGATTGACGCGCCGCACCATGATACAGTTCCGCGTCTTTGCGCTGCCCGCTGTTGTCCCCCCGGTTTGCGCGCTGTGAAGCCTTCACCGCACGCACTATTCCAAAAGAGAAAAGCCATGAAAATCCACGAATACCAAGGCAAGGAAATCTTGCGCAATGCAGGCGTGCCTGTGCCGCGCGGCATCCCCGCTTTCACAGTGCAAGAGGCGGTTGAAGCCGCGCAAAAACTCGGTGGCCCAGTGTGGGTGGTTAAGGCGCAAATTCATGCCGGTGGTCGCGGCAAAGGCGGCGGCGTCAAGCTGGCCCGCTCAATTGACGAAGTCAAACAGTTGGCGGCCGAGATATTGGGCATGCAGCTCATTACCCACCAGACCGGCCCGCTGGGCCAAAAAGTGCGCCGCTTGTTGATTGAAGACGGAGCCGACATTCAAAAAGAATATTACGTCTCCGCCGTGACCGACCGCGCCAGCCAGCGCGTGGCCATGATCGCCTCGTCTGAAGGCGGCATGGACATCGAAGGCGTGGCGCACGACACGCCAGAAAAAATCATCACCGAAATCGTGGACCCGGCCCTGGGCCTGACCGACGCACAGGCCAAAAAATTGGCCGATGCGATTGGCGTGCCCGCCGCTTCCACCGCCAAGGCGGTCGATGTGCTGCAAAAGATCTACCAGGTCTATATGGACACCGACGCCAGCCTGGTAGAAGTGAATCCGCTGATTTTGGAAGGCGATGGCAACATCAAGGCGCTGGACGCCAAGTTCAACTTTGACGCCAATGCGCTTTACCGCCACCCTGAAATCGTCGCCTACCGCGATCTGGACGAAGAAGACGCGGCCGAGATCGAGGCCTCCAAGTTTGACCTCGCCTACATCAGCCTGGACGGCAATATCGGCTGCCTGGTCAATGGCGCCGGCCTGGCCATGGCGACCATGGACACCATCAAGCTATTTGGCGCGGAACCAGCCAACTTTTTGGATGTTGGCGGGGGCGCCACCCCGGAAAAAGTGACCGAAGCCTTCAAGATCATGCTGAAAAACCCCAAAGTCAAGGCCATATTGGTCAACATCTTTGGTGGCATCATGAAGTGCGACACCATTGCCCACGGCGTTATCGCTGCGTGCAAAGCGGTCAACCTGCAAGTCCCGCTGGTGGTGCGGATGAAGGGCACCAACGAGGACATCGGCAAAAAAATGCTGGCCGAATCTGGCCTGCCCATCATCAGTGCCGACACCATGGCCGAAGCGGCGCAAAAAGTCGTCGCCGCCGTCCAAGCCCACGCCTAAAGCCCACGCCACCGTCAGAAAGAAACCGCCATGTCGATCTTCATCAACAAAGACACCCGCGTTATCACCCAGGGCATTACCGGAAAAACCGGCGCATTCCATACCGAGAAGTGCCAGGAATACGCCAACGGCAAAGCCTGCTTTGTGGCCGGCGTCAACCCCAAGAAAGCCGGTGAGTCGGTGCTGGGCATCCCGATTTATGCCTCCGTCAAAGAAGCCGCCCACGAAACCGGCGCCACCGTATCGGTCATTTACGTGCCACCCCCCGGCGCTGCAGCAGCCATCTGGGAAGCCGTCGAGGCCGACCTCGACTTGGCTATCTGCATTACCGAAGGCATCCCGGTGCGCGACATGCTGGAAGTGCGCAACAAAATGCGCGCCAAAGAAGCCGCCGGTGGCAAGAAAACCCTGCTGCTCGGGCCCAACTGCCCCGGTCTGATCACGCCCGAAGAAATCAAAATCGGCATCATGCCCGGCCACATCCACCGCAAAGGCCGCATCGGCGTGGTCAGCCGCTCGGGCACGCTCACCTATGAAGCGGTGGCGCAGCTCACCGAAATCGGTCTGGGCCAGTCCAGCGCCGTGGGCATTGGCGGCGATCCGATCAACGGGCTCAAGCACATCGACATCATGCGCGCCTTCAACGACGACACGGACACCGACGCGGTCATCATGATTGGCGAAATCGGCGGCCCGGACGAAGCCGAAGCGGCGCGCTGGTGCAAGCTGAATATGAAAAAGCCCATCGTTGGCTTTATCGCCGGTGTCACCGCGCCTGCGGGCAAGCGCATGGGCCATGCCGGTGCGCTGATCAGTGGCGGTGCCGACACCGCGGACGCCAAGTTGGCGGTGATGGAGGAGTGTGGCTTCAAAGTGACGCGCAACCCCTCCGAAATGGCCAAGCTGCTCAAAGCCATGCTCTAAGCCCGGCAAGGAAAACCAACATGGAAATGCTGCAAAGCCCCGAGTTCTGGCTAGGCCTCCTGAAAATCATCTGGATCAACATCATCCTCTCCGGTGATAACGCGGTCGTCATTGCCTTGGCAGCACGCAGCCTGCCGCCACAGCAGCAGAAACAGGCCGTCTTGTTTGGATCCGGGGCGGCAGTGGTCTTGCGTATCGTGCTCACCCTGGTCGCGGTGCAATTGCTGGCCCTGCCCTATTTGCAAATAATTGGCGGTGCGCTACTCTTGTGGATAGGCGTGCAATTGCTGGCCGAAGACGGCGATGAAGAAGGCGAGGAAAAAGTCTACGGCTCCATGATGGCAGCGATTCGCACTATCTTGATTGCCGACCTGGTCATGAGCCTGGACAACGTGATTGCCGTGGCTGCCGCCGCCAAGGGCAGCATGCTGCTGCTGGTTCTGGGCTTGGCCATCAGTATTCCGCTGGTGATCTTCGGCAGCACCTTGATGATCCGCCTCATGGAGCGCTTCCCTATTGTGGTGACTTTTGGCGCGGCGCTGATTGGCTGGGTGGGTGGCGAAACTGTGGTCAGCGACAAAGTGCTGGCACCGCTGGTGGAAAACGCCCATTGGCTGCACCAGGGCGGCCCGGCTCTGGGCGCGGCGCTGGTGCTACTACTGGGGCGCTGGCTGCAAAACCGCCATGACAAGGAAGACGCGCCTGCGACCTAAGCCTTGCGGCACTGCGCGGGCGTCTGCACCGACAATAGAGGGCCGCAGGCCGGGTCTGAAAGCACAAGGACTCGGGTCAGATGCCTACGGTTACCGATAAAAACCAGCCTACCGGGAGGCCGGTTAACGGCGCGACGGGCAAGGCCTGCTCGGTAGTAGCTGACTTTTTTCCGCACCAAGAATTGTTACCGTCTTTATTTTTAATATACCATTTACTAACCATTTTCAATACTTATGTTTAAAACATAAGTATTTTTATTGTCCACTGTAAATCCACTTTTCCTTAGTTCATTGATAGGGAGTTCTTTATGAAAAATAAGCTGCAAAAGGGTTTCACCCTGATCGAGTTAATGATCGTCATCGCGATCATCGGTGTTCTGGCGGCGGTGGCCTTGCCAGCGTATCAAGATTACCTTGCGAAGACCCAGTTAGTGGAGGCGGCAAGTCTGACTGAGGGCATAAAAAGCGAAGTTGCACTGGCTTATGCAAATGACACCAGTTGCCCTGCCAATGCTGCAACTGCTACATCAGGCGCTAGCATTGCCGTCGCGACCGCTATCACTGGCAAATACATTACCAGCGTGACCACCGCGGGCACAGCGGCCACGGACGGTAGCGGTGGTTGCACAATCACCGCGAAATTTGCTAGTTCAAGCGTGAACCCTAAGTTAGCGGGTAAATCTATCGTTTACCAGCTATCGGCAGGCAACGGAACTGCAAAATGGAAATGCGGCTCGGACTTGGACGCCTCCATCCAGCCTAAAACTTGCGTCGGTACCATTGCAAGCCCCCAATGACCCTTTTCTCTGCGCTTTGACGGGCGACGCCCTGGTAGCTGGCCATGAAAGCTTGCAATACCGGCGCCCTTGAGGATCTGAATGTCCTAAGCGGATAATCCCCCGCGTGCCGCACCCAACCCAGATCCTTGCATACTGCCTCGCCATACTTTGCCTGGCCTATCCTTGGCTCAATCCTTTTAATTTCGGCCCCTCGGTAAGCGTGGTCTCTGGCCTGGTCGCTTGGTGGGGGGCAGCCGGCTTGGGGCTGTGTTTCATCACTTTACTTACCGGTCGCCAAGCGAGATGGCGCGCGCTGCTAGGGGGCTGGGCGCTGGCGGCGGGTGTGAGTGCGCTGATGGGCCTCTTCCAGTACTTCGACCAATCGCAAATGCTGGGGGCCTGGGTGAATTACGCCGGGCTGGGTCAGGCCTTTGGCAATTTGCGCCAGCGGAACCAGTTTGCCACTCTATGCAGCATGGGCCTGGTGCTGTTGTGGTGGGGGGCGCAGTATGCGCGGACGGGAGAAACTGACGGTGCTCCAGCGACAAGCGTTCAGTTGCCTAAGCCTTGGCCAAGTGCAGCGCTGACTTTGGCATGGCTTGTTGGTGCCAGCCTGGTATGCGCTGCATCGGCGGCCTCCAGTTCGCGCACCGGTTTTCTGCAATTGCTGCTGCTAGCGGGATTTGCCTGGTGCTGGCGACCCGGTGCGGGCGCATCAGGCCGCGCCTGGCATGGCCTGCGCCTGGTCGGTTTTATGGTGTTGGCCTATGTGCTGGCAGCCTTGTTGTTGCCGATTGCGGCTGGCGTGGACGGATCGGTGTTTGTGCGCATGCGCGAGTCGCCGCAAGGCTGCGAAAGTCGCATGGCTTTGTACCGCAACGTGCTGTACCTCATCACGCAAAAGCCGCTTGCCGGCTGGGGCTGGGGAGAATTGGACTACGCGCATTTCATGACCCTGTACACCACGCCGCTTGCGGGTGTGCGTTTTTGCGCCATTTTGGACAATGCCCACAACCTGCCTTTGCAATTGGCCGTGGAGCTGGGGCTGCCACTTGCGCTCTTGATCTGCGCGCTGCTTCTAGGGTGGCTGCTGCAAAACAAACCCTGGGCCGAGCGGGTGCCCCAGCGCCAACTGGCATGGGGCCTGCTGGCCATGGTGGGGCTACACAGTTTGCTGGAGTACCCGCTGTGGTACGGGCCGTTTCAGGTAACCACCGTGCTGTGCCTGTGGGTGTTACACGCCTACCCGGCGCAGCAGGCGCCCAGCGCTGCAATGGCCGACCCGCCCGCGTCCGCGCCTACTGCGGGCCATGCCCGCATACCCGGCCTTGCTCTGTCCACCCGCTGGTTTGCCGTGCCAATGCTTGCGCTGCTGTGCGCCATGGTGTCTTGGAATTACTGGCGCATGAGCCAGCTCTACATGACTGCAGAAAACCGTGCGCCTGCCTACCGCGACGACACCCATACCAAGGTACAAGGCGTCTGGTTTTTCGGCGGCCATGTGGATTTCGCAACGCTATCGGTCACGCCGGTGTCCGATCAGACCGCGCCGTATTTGCTGCAGTTAGGTGAACACCTGTTGCATTTTTCGCCCGAAGCAAAAGTAGTGGAAAAGATTCTCGATGCGGCCATAGTGCTGCAACGGACCGACAAGATCGCCTTGTACGTACCGCGCTTCGCGGCGGCTTTTCCAGAGGATTACGAACGCTGGCGTGAGGCCCATGCGCAGCTGGCTTTGCCCTAAAGTCACCTGGCGCCTTTGCGCTCAATGGGTGAGATCTAATATGACTCTATAGTGCAGGGTTTTTAGCCTCCCCATCTTTGCCACACTGAGAAAGACATATGAAAACCATTTATCTATCCTTACTCATTTCCCTGTCCTGCAGTGGCTGTGCGGTGTACGCGGTGGCCGACGCTGCCGTTGCGGTTGGGGCTACCGTGGTCAAAACCACCGCAAAGGCTGCGGGTGCGGTCATAGACGCTGTCACACCGGATAGCAAATCAGACAAAAAGTAGGCTGACTTCGATTTTTCGCAGCTCCGACAGTCGTCCCTGCGATGCAATGGGGTCCCGAAGTTTTGTAACTATCGCGATGGTTCAGCGGTTCACAAAACTCCCGCTCTTGCCACCGTGCTTTTCCAGCAAAGTGATGTCTTGCATCACCATACCTCTGTCCACCGCTTTGCACATGTCGTAGATGGTGAGCAAGGCCACTTGAACCGCCGTGAGGGCTTCCATTAAAATCAACAGCTTAGAGCACAAGACGGTGAACTTAAAACATTCATCTGTCCCAAACTCTGCGGGCTAGTGGGACAAGATTGGGACAAAATTTATCCTAAGCAAATGATATCAAGTTCTCCAAAAGATTGATATCACTGACCGGCTTGTCCAAATTCCAGCCCAGCCAGACTCCACCGTACCACCACCCCCACTTACGGGTGATGGGACTCCTCCCGTCCTTTACGCTCTAATTTGCTTAAACGATGAGCCTACGGAAGGCCCCCCTTGCTTTTTGAAATGCATTGGGCGGGGGATATAGGCATTCATTTACGTCGCGTTTGCCGCATTTGCCGCGTTTGCCGGCGGTCACCGCTTCGGTCCAGTTTCTCAATCTAGAATCTGGTTTTGATTCAAGTCTAAGCGTCGAATTCCAATGTAAGTCTCAGCGTAAACCGCAGCCATTCACTTCAATGCCGCCCTTCCAAACTAGGAGAGCGGCCCGTTTGCGTTTTTTACTAGGACTTACATATGAACAACATTTCCGGTACTTTCACGATTGCACCATCCCCAGTTCTCGGCCACTCAGAAGAGTATTTCGGACCCTACCGAGACTTTTGGTGGAACCGGGACTTTCTTGAACTTATGGCACGACGCTGGCAACTGGGTCGTTACCAAAGTTTGCTTGACGTTGGGTGTGGTCAATGTCATTGGAGTCGACTGCTGACTCCTTACTTAGCCACCCCCGCCAACATTACTGCAATCGATAGCGAGCCAAAGTGGGCCAAAGGAAGTGAAGCACTCGCCAAAGCTTTCGCCACGCTCGATGCAACTTTGGAATTGAGCCAAGGTGACGCCCATCGGTTGCCCTTTGCCGACGCGAGTTTTGACGTCGTTACCTGTCAAACTGTCCTCATCCATGTGAGCGACCCAATTGCAGCTTTGCGTGAAATGGTAAGGGTAGTCAAGCCCGGCGGTGCAGTAATTTGCGTCGAGCCATGCAACCTAGCAAGCATGACATTCGTCAGTGCGCCAACCGAGGATATTTCCATTGACGAGCGGTGCGATGACTACCGGTACCTCTTGTTGTGCGAAAAAGGCAAGATCGCGACTGGCGAAGGTGACTCGTCACTGGGTAGCAAATTGGCTCATTTGTTTCATTTGGTGGGTTTGGACAATGTGCAAAGTTATTTGTCCGACAAGGCACACCCCTTACTGCCGCCCTATGAAGGTGAAGAATCATCGGTGTGTATCGCCGAGATTGTGGACGGCCTTGGCGACGAAAGAACTAAATTGGCGCATCTACAGGATGATCGTTGGATAGCCGCGTTGAAAGACACAGGTGCAAAGGATTTTGTTGAGCAATACCGACGACACAACGCGCACTATGTCAAAACGCTGCCAGCGATGATTAAGTCAGGGACGTTTTGGGACAGTGGTGCAGCAGTGATGTATTTGGTGTCTGCTACCAAATAGAGGACCCACAGGCGGACTAATGTGTTCGCCCGGTCGTCTGTGTGTAGCGATGAAGGTGACTGGCCAATCCTCTACCACCACGGCAGCAAATTAGGACTTGTCAAGGCAACTTTGAGTGACTGGTATCGAGAAGTTTCAGCGGCAGCATTCAGCCCAACCCCACGCGCACAGACTCACATTTTTAGTTCACCTTCAACGCAGGCAGGTTGGCAGTCACTTACCCGCCACCCAATGCCCCGACTTACCGCCTTGCTTCTCTAACAGCTTCACATCGGTAATAGTCATACCCCGATCCACCGCTTTGCACATGTCGTAGATGGTGAGCAAGGCCACTTGCACAGCGGTGAGGGCTTCCATTTCCACGCCGGTGGGGCCTACGGTTTCGACGGTGGCAGTGCAACGCACGCCGTCCTGCGCTTGCGGGTCGGTGGCGGCGTGCACGGTGTCAAAAACCACCGATACATGGGTCAGCGCCAAGGGGTGGCACAAGGGAATGAGCTCGCTGGTTTTTTTAGCTGCCATGATGGCTGCCACACGGGCAATGCCCAGCACGTCGCCTTTTTTCGCCGTGCCGCTCTCGATCAAAGCCAGGGTCGCAGGCAGCATGTGAATGCGCCCGCTGGCGATGGCGCGGCGCTGGGTGCTGGCTTTGGCGGCGACGTCGACCATATGGGCCTGGCCCTGGGCGTCAAAATGGGTGAGATTGCTCATAGTGATTAGGTCAAGGTGGGTTTTGCTGGCAAAGCCCTAGGCGCCGCCAATAAAAACGCCGGCATTTACCGCGCGTTCATGGTTCCCGTGCATCATACGGGTATGACCCGCACTCGCCGCCGCGCCGCCCCGTTGCCTGCATTCTCTAAAACACTGCTCGCTGCTTTGCTAAGTGCTGCGGCGTGTTTGCCCACCATGGGGCTTTGCGCCAGTGCCGCCACTGACACGTCGCCTGCCCTAGCGCCAAACATTAGCCTACCCGATTTAGGCGATGGCACGGAGATATCCCCCGCTGCCGAGCGGCGCCTGGGCGACTCGATTGTGCGCAGCCTGTACCGCGACCCGGACTATATCGACGACGCCATTCTGAGCGACTATGTACAAAGCCTGTGGCAACCGCTGCTCAGGGCCGCGCGCGCGCGCGGCGACTTGCGGCCAGACCTGGACGATACCTTCGCCTGGCAAATACTCTTATCCCGCGAGCGTGCCATCAATGCTTTTGCACTACCGGGCGGTTATTTCGGCCTGTACCTGGGTATGGTGGGCATCGTACAAACCCGCGACGAGTTGGCCTCGGTGCTGGGCCACGAAATGAGCCACGTGACGCAACGGCATTTCGCCCGAAAGACGGACAAAGATGCGGCCCGAACGCCCTGGATGATTGGCGGCATGATTTTGGGCCTGATTGCGGCGAGCAAAAGCCAGTCCAGTTGCAATGCGCTCAACCAGTGCACCAACAGCGGTTATGACGCGGCCAACGCCTTGATTATGGGCAGTCAGGGTCTTGCTATCCAAAGTAGCTTGAACTACTCGCGCGACATGGAGCGCGAGGCGGACCGCACCGGCTTTGGCTTAGCCAGTGAAGCCGGCTTTGCACCGCAAGGCTTTGTCAGCATGTTTGAAAAATTGCAGCAGTCCAGCCGCAACAACGACAACGGCGGCTTTCCCTATCTGCGTAGCCATCCTCTGAGCACCGATCGTATTGCCGATATGCAAAGCCGCATCGGCCTGGAGCAGGCCCCAAACAAACCAGCGCAAAACGACTGGGAAGCGCTGCTCATGGCGGCGCGCGCGCGGGTACTCTCCGATAGCGGTGTCGACGGATTGCAGCGTTGGCAAGCAGATGTGCAGCCAGCGGTGCTAGCCACCAAGATGCCGGCGCAACAAGCCGCCGCTTTGTATGGCGCGGCAGTCGCGGCGCTCAGGCTACGCGCTTTTGACCAAGCCAGCACCTTGGCTGCACAACTGGCTGGCCTGGACGGTGCGCCGCCCTTGGTCGATCGCTTGGTACGCCTGCTCAACACGGAGATCGCGCTCAGCCAGGATCAGCTGGCGCAGGCGCAGGCCAGCCTGACATCGCCGGTGCGCTCCGCTAGTGCCAAAGAGATGTCTTTAGACCGCGCAGAGCTTTTGCAGCGCGCCCAGGTGCAGGTACGAGGCATGGAGGCGGCTCGGGCCGCCACCGCTTTGCACCTGTGGACGGTAGACCACCCGCGCGACTTAGGCGCCTGGCGCGCATTAGGTGCCGCCTACGAAGTCCAAGGGCGGGCGGTGGCGGCTATCCGCGCCCAAGCCCAGGCCGATGGGTTACAGCAGGACTGGACGTCGGCGCTGGGGCGTTTGCGCGCCGCCCAGGACCTGGTGCGCAAGGGCCAATGGGGAAGCCAAGGGCCGGACTATATTGAAGCGGCTATTGTTGACACCCGTGCGCGCGAGATCGTGCAGCTGCTTCGCGAGCAAGCCAACCAGCAACGCTAAGCGGATGCCCAAGCCTGGCTCTGGTGCGTTAAACCGGGTCCGCCACTTGCAGTGCGCGGCGCTGGCTGCGCCAACCAGCGAGTAAAACGCCGGCTGTCACCAGCGCATACAAGCCCCAGCGGGACCACTGCTGCTGCGCATTGATCACGCCTTTGGCGGCGCCGAAAAAGTCCTGCAGCCAGGGCTCGTTGGCCATCATTTGTGCAGCGGTGAGCGCCAGAACGGCGGCACCCATGCCGATGATCCAGGGGAAACGCTCCACCAGACGCAGCACCACCGAACTGCCAAAGACCACGATAGGCACGCTGATGAGCAGGCCAATGACCACCAAATCCATCGCTCCGTGGGCTGCGCCGGCCACGCCCAGTACATTGTCTATACCCATGAGGGCGTCGGCCACGATGATGGTTTTCATGGCGCCCCAAAAGGTATGGGCGCCTCCTTCGTCATGGCTCCCCTCACCCTGGTCGGCCAGGAGTTTGTAAGCCACCCAGACCAAGCCCAGGCCGCCCAACAGCATCAGCCCCGGTATTTGCAAAAGCCAGACCACGCCCAGCGTCATGACGGCGCGCACACCGATAGCACCCACCGTACCCCAAAGAATGGTTTTTTTGCGCAAATGTTCGGGCACGTTGCGCGCGGCCAGGGCGATGACGATAGCGTTGTCGCCGGCCAGCACCAGGTCGATTAAGACGATAGCCAGCAGAGCTGACCACCAGGCATTTGAAAACAGTTCCACGATTTTGAATTCCTGTAATGAGAGGCCCAGGAGCGGGCAAAAGACACCTGTCGCACGCGTTTCGGGGAACCGTACGCGTGCGGCGAAGGTCTTGCCCGATGGCGCAATGCGCAAAGCACTGGCATCTGTAGGGCCGGGACAGCAAGTGTCCGTATTGACGACCCGACAACGGGGGGCTACTCCCCTTCAACGCCGCCAGTGTAAAAAAACCGCTGCTAGCCCCAGAAGGCGTAGGGGCAAGGCAGCGCCGCCGTCTGCGCCGCCGGTGCGGCTATCATCGCGCCTCTTCTCTATACACCCCCCATGGCAGGCATACACATTACCGATATCGAGTCGGCCATCAATTATTGGCGCGGCAAAAGCCCTTCGCCCGATGGCGTGTCCTTGCCCGCCCAGACGCGTGCACTGGCCGAGATCTATGCCTTATTGGTCTATTACCGAGAGACCCAAGCCGACGAGCACAGCATGCCGCGTGCGGCGCACGAGGCTTGGATGGCCTGGTATGGCAGCACGCCGGATACGCCGTGCATCGCGATTTGCTCCACCAGCCAGGGCGACGAAAGCTGCAAAGGCTGCGGGCGCAGTTTTTCGGAGGTGCAACATTGGCCTCAAATGAGCCCCGCAGAGAAACGTGCCACCTGGCGGCGCATCACGCTGGACGGCAGTGCTTGGCGCTTTAACAAATATGCCGAGCGCGCCGCCGAAGGGGCGCGGCCCGGGACGCAAGCACAGGATGCGCAGGGCGCGCCCGCTCCAAGCCCCAGCGCATAAAGAGCCGCTGCCCATACCCGCACCGACAGCATCCAGACGCCGTACGCAGCCCTATGGACGATTTGCGCTACAAGCCCTCGACGACGGTGGCGGCCATTATTGAGCGCGAGGGACGGTTTTTGCTGGTGGAAGAATCAACGCCCGAAGGCCTGCGCCTGAACAACCCGGCCGGGCACCTGGACCCTGGCGAATCGCTGGTTCAAGCCTGTGCGCGCGAGACGCTGGAAGAAACTGCCTTTGCGTTCACGCCCGAGGCACTGGTCGGCATCTACCTGGCCCGCGTGCTATTGCCCGACGGCCCGGCCAGGCCCGGTGGTGCGGACCTGAGCTACATGCGCTTCGCATTTAGTGGCAGCCTGGGCGCCTTTGATACGCAACGCGTCCTCGATACTGGTATTGTGCGCACACTGTGGTTAACACCGCAAGAAGTGCGCGCCAGCGCACTGCAGCACCGTAGCCCCTTGGTATTGCAATGCATAGAAGACTATCTGGCCGGGCAACGCTATGCCCTGGACCTGCTGCATACCCACGCAGGTGTGTACGGCAAGCACCCGCAAGCTTGAAGCTCAGGCACTTGCACATGCGCCTGGCCACGCCAGCGCGACCGTAGCGGACCGCTTACTGGTGCAGGCCTAAAATCGGGCCATGGGCGCCCCAATGAAGCACTTTAAAAAACAACGCATTGTGGTGGGCTTAAGCGGTGGCGTGGACTCTGCCGTGAGTGCTTACCTGCTACAGCAGCAAGGCCATGAGGTGGTGGGCATCTTCATGAAGAACTGGGAAGACGATGACCGTGCGCCAGACGAAAACGCAGCAGATACCGACCCCGGGTATTGCACTTCCAAAGAGGACTTTATTGATGCCGCCGCAGTAGCCGATGTGCTGGGGATTGAGATAGAGCACGTCAACTTTGCCGCAGACTACAAAGACCGGGTGTTTGCCGAGTTCTTGCGCGAATACCAGTCTGGGCGTACGCCCAACCCGGATATTTTGTGCAACGCCGAAATTAAATTCAAAGCCTTTTTAGACCATGCCATCCGCCTGGGGGCAGACTGCATTGCCACGGGCCACTATGCGCGCGCGCGGTACAACGAAATCACTGGTTTGTTTGAGTTGCTCAAAGGGCTAGACGCTTCCAAAGACCAAAGCTATTTTTTACACCGGCTGAACCAGGCGCAATTGTCCAAAACCCTTTTCCCGGTGGGCGAGTTGCACAAAACCGAGGTGCGTCGTATCGCCGACGAGATAGGTCTGCCCAACGCGAAGAAGAAAGATTCGACCGGCATTTGCTTTATCGGTGAGCGACCGTTCCGCGAATTCCTCAACCGCTACATTGCCAAAGAACCTGGTCCGATTAAAAACCCCAAAGGACACACTATCGGCCAGCATGTGGGCCTGTCTTTTTACACGCTGGGACAACGACAGGGTTTGGGCATTGGCGGCCTGAAGGTGCGCGGCGCACAAAAGGGCGGCGGCGAGCACACGCCCTGGTTTGTGGCGCGCAAAGACATGCAGACCAACACCTTGTGGGCGGTGCAAGGGCATGCGCATCCGTGGTTGTTATCGCGGTCGCTCAGCGCTGCCGATGCGAGCTGGGTCGCCGGCAGTGCACCCGCATGCGGCCAGCCCCTAGCCGCTAAAACGCGCTACCGCCAAAGCGATAGTGCCTGCGCGCTACAAGCCAGCGATGGCGCCACGTTTAGCCTGGGCTTTGATGCTGCGCAATGGGCCGTCACACCGGGTCAATCGGCAGTGCTCTATGACGGTGAGGTGTGCCTGGGCGGTGGCGTGATTGACAGCGTGCCAGGCCTTGACGCTGGTATGTAACCGCCCGCATCCCCGCGTGGGACAATAAGTGCGTTCCAAAGAAGAGCGTTTTGATTGAGAAAGCTGTCACTATGACCCGTCGCGCCACCAAAATCGTAGCCACCTTGGGCCCCGCTTCGAGCGACCCTGCCATGTTGGAAGCCCTGATACGCGAAGGCGTGGATGTGGTGCGGCTGAACTTCAGCCACGGCACAGCGCAAGACCATATCGACCGCGCCGCCATGGTGCGCGAGGTAGCCAAACGCGCGGGACGCGAAGTGGCCATCATGGCCGACCTGCAAGGCCCCAAAATCCGCGTCGGCAAGTTTGCTGAAAGCAAGGTTTTTCTGGAGCATGGGCAAGCCTTTATTCTGGATGCGGCCCGCACCGAGCTAGGCGATGTCCATGCCGTAGGCTTGGACTACAAATCGCTGCCGCAAGAAGTAAAAGCGGGCGATGTGCTGCTGCTCAACGACGGCATCATCGTCATGGTAGTGGACAAGGTGCAAGGCCAGCAAGTGCACACCACCGTCAAGCTAGGCGGCGTGCTGTCCAACAACAAAGGCATTAACAAGCAAGGCGGCGGCCTGACAGCGCCGGCGCTGACGGCCAAGGACATGGAAGACATCCGTACGGCCATGGCGTTCAAAGCCGACTATGTGGCGGTGAGTTTCCCCAAATGCGCCACCGACATGGAAATGGCGCGCCAGTTGTGCAACGTGGCCGCTGCCGAGTTCGGCCACAAGCCCGGCCTGATTGCCAAGATCGAGCGCGCCGAGGCGATCCCCAAACTGGAAGAAATATTGCTGGCATCGGATGGCATCATGGTGGCGCGTGGTGACTTGGCCGTGGAAGTGGGCAACGCCGCAGTGCCTGCGCTGCAAAAGCGCATGATCAAAATGGCCCGCGAGTTTGACAAGATCGTCATCACCGCGACGCAAATGATGGAGTCCATGATCAGCAACCCGGTGCCCACACGCGCGGAAGTGAGTGATGTGGCCAATGCGGTGCTCGACGGTACCGACGCCGTCATGCTGTCAGCGGAAACGGCTGCCGGCAGCTACCCGCTGGAGACGGTACGTGAAATGGCGCAAATCTGTGTCGCAGCCGAAGCGGGCGAATCGGCGAAACTGGAAACCGACTTCATCGGAAAGACCTTTGACCATATCGACCAGTCCATCGCTATGGGCGCGCTGTTTACCGCGCACCACTTGGGCGCCAAAGCGATTGTGGCCATGACCGATAGCGGATCGACCGCTTTGTGGATGAGCCGCCATTTGATTCAGGTACCCATTTATGCGCTCACACCCAATGTGGCCAGCCAGCGCCGCATGACGCTGTACCGCAACGTACGCCCTTTGCTGATGAGCAGCAGCAAAGACCGCGATACCGCGCTCAACGATGCCGAAGCACAGCTCAAAAAGCTGGGCATTGTTTCCAGTGGTGATGTCTATGCCATCACCTGCGGCGAGCCCATGGGCGCACCCGGCGGCACGAATATGATGAAAGTCTGTCGCGTCGCCTAAAGGCCACTGTGTGGCGCATTTGCCGCACCGGGAAGGACATGCAGTGCGCCCTTTGGGGCGGGCGCTGCAAATCTCAATAGAATCGCGCATCGGTACAAGTTACCAAGCGGTTACCAACCTCCCGGAGAAGCTCCCATGGCCCTCGTCTCAATGCGCGAATTGCTGGACCACGCCGCCACCCACGGCTACGGCATACCTGCTTTTAATGTCAACAACCTGGAACAAGTCCAGGCCATCATGGAGGCCGCCAACGAAGTGGGCGCCCCGGTCATCATGCAAGCGAGCGCCGGTGCGCGCAAGTACGCGGGCGAGGCCTTTCTCAAACACCTGATCCAAGCGGCCATCGAAAGCTATCCGCATATCCCGGTGGTCATGCACCAGGACCACGGCCAAAGCCCGGCTGTATGCCAGGGCGCGATCAACCTGGGTTTTAGCTCGGTGATGATGGACGGCAGCCTGGAAGGCGACGGAAAAACCATTGCCAGCTATGAATACAACGTGGACGTGACGCGCCAGGTGGTGGATATGGCGCACAAGCTAGGGGTCACCGTGGAAGGCGAGCTAGGCTGCCTGGGTTCGCTGGAAACCATGAAGGGTGACAAGGAAGACGGCCACGGCACTGACGCCACCATGACCCGT
>Ga0114964_10001815_pt1 | contig 15489 bp, 16 predicted proteins | sample C_131016_MF_Meta_FD_92638 | JGI IMG/M metagenome (GOLD analysis project Ga0114964, IMG submission 92638) | Freshwater microbial communities from Lake Croche, Canada to study carbon cycling - C_131016_MF_MetaG | ecosystem: Environmental > Aquatic > Freshwater > Lake | place: Lake Croche, Canada... | reverse complement strand
TTGTGCATCCAGCACAGCCATCAGAAACTGTCTGTGCAAGCCATCTGCCCACAACAGGTTGTGTTTGGCTTCGAGTGTTGAAAGCAGGAGGTATATACTGGTGCCGATGCTAATGTTCATAATGAACTTTCCCATATGATTTGCTTTAAGACTAAAGGATATGAATTGGAGCGTAAATAGGAAAAAACAAGCGATTGCATTGATTAAGTTTATATCAGATAGAGTTGAATTGTTTCTGTAATTTGTGTGCGATCTGTGCAAACAAAATGAAAAAGCACCGCAATTACCCCAATAATTGAATTTGAATTTTGCACACACCAGCCGTCTTAATTCTCAGACGGCTGTGCTGAACCCCAGCCAGATACACGGTAGGTTTTCCGTCCGTTAACCGTCGCCGTGCGGGAGTGAGGCGCCCCAGCTTCACTCCCAAACGGGCTAACAGTTTGTGCAACTGACTTTGTGGGATCACAAGCGTTGCTAGTGTTAAGTTGGGTGGGGATGGTTCGGACATTTAACGGACGGACTGAGCTATCCCCACCCAGCTTACCTCATAATGCTTGTTGCCAGTGATTGATGACATCCAATCCCTTTAATTGATGTTCATCCGCCCCACAGATCGTCGTGTCTGACACCCTTGCCGTCTTCTGAACGCATGTTAGAGCGATGGATCTGATGCTCAGTATAGCTGCTTACGAGCGAAACTGTGGCGTAGATAGAAACCAGAAAAATGATGATGAAACCTACATACATCTGCGGTGCGATTATCAAACCGCAAACTAGCAGTGCGAACAGCAGTGACCATTTGATGATCACTAGGTTGAGCATGTTCTTGTTCTTATAAGTGGGCGAATGCCTGAACCTGTTAAACCACATCAGCAATAGATATTTCACATGATGCTTTGTAGACATCGCATCCCCCTGTATCTACCAATAACTAGAATATGGAGCATAACTGTAATCTTGCAAGCCATTACGCATATACAAAGCATAATTGGTCATCACTGAGACACATCAGTAAATGGGCTGCAAAAGACAAAAGTGTTGGAAAATGAGCAGCTTAGGATTTATCTGATTGCTTGCAAACGTTCGAAATCCGCAACATAATGTTGTTTGTGGGGGCAGTTTATGAGAACGAAACCGCGTCGCTTATATTCTCCATCCCTTGCGTGTGATGCTGTCGCTCAAGACAGAGGACCAACGCATCGTGGCTGTGCTGCATGATGTGGTGGAGGACTGCGAGGGTTGGAATTTTGAGGTGCTGGAAGCGGAAGGGTTCAATCCGCGCATCATCAAGGCCCTTCAATCTGTCACAAAACGCGAGGATGGAGATGAAGGCTATGATGATTTCGTTCGGAGGGCTATGGAGAACGACATCGGCAGGCCTGTGAAGCGGGCCGACTTGATGGACAATATGGACATTATGCGGATCAGCGAGCCGACCGAAGCGGATTTCAAGCGTCTGGCCAGGTATAGGAAGGCGATCAAGATACTGGATGGGGACTGTTGAGCGGGTATACTCAACATCTGGCAGGGGCTGTGGTGTGGACCAGAATAGTCTGTTCGAACTGGTGGCCGAATATGGTGACGTCTATGGAACCGCGTTGCCCCGCGACAGCTCTCTTTTGAAAACCGTCGATGCTGCGCAAAACTGGCTGGCCTTGTCCGATGCCCTCGGCTCTGACAGGGCGCGGCAGCTCGCTGGCAATGAAGGCGATCCAAAACCGTCCGAAATGCAGGCATTGATCCGATGGCAAGCCGATCGGGCCCTCGCGGTCGCCGACATCGGTGTGACGCCGGTTATCTGGTTGTGCGCGCTCAATGATACGGGTGAAGTCATCGCCGTCGAGAGCTGGGATGATCGCCTGGATGTGGAGCTGAAATTCAGGCTGGTTGGCAAATACAAGTCGAAATCATCAGCGATTGATTATCTTGAGCAGCATTATATCTTCGATGCAGGTGATCTATAAGAGCATGATCGGGCGGGTTGTCATGAAAGGTGCATCGCAAAGCATAATCGCACTTGCCCTCTTGGCCACGCTGCTCGTGCAGCCTGCTCGTGCGATCGAAGTGGGTGACGTGTTCTTCGTCAGCAATGGCACTGGAAACACGGTCACGAGCATCGTGAAGCGCGATGCAGATGGAATAGAGCTTATCGCGCAATCTCTTCAGGTTAATGCAGCGGAATATTGCGAGCGCTACGAGCAGCTCAAGCCCCTCTCGGCGAAGATGCGAGAATGCATAAGGCAGAACAGGGGTCAGCCTCGCCGCTTTAAGGTCGTTTGTCGGACCAAAACCATCGTGACTGACACTGGCTCCTACCGACCCGGTGGGTCAGGTGGCCCTTGGTTGTCAGTCGCCAATGCCAACTGGATCATCCAGGGTGATGATTTGTATGGGCAGGCCTGCAAACACCGATAGTCCTCATGTAAAGGCTGGATAAAATTTCTGCTACTACTGGTTGTTTGTTGTGTTGTCGTGGTCCTTGCGCGCGAAGGCTGGAATGCGTTTCAGCACGGAAAAAATGACATTTGCCACAACGAACAGCAAAAAAGAACCTGTGACATCCCCAAAAAGCATCACTGCAAAATAATATAAATCAAAATCCAGATGAACTGTAGGAGACCAGATATAAAAGATATGGGCAGTGAGGCTGTTGAAGATCGCTTCAATCAAACATATCTGTAATATATCAAAAGCATTGATATGTTCAAAATCAATCACAGGATTGGAAATAAAAGTGACTTTGGTTGATAATTTAGCCCAGATAAGCAGGGATAACATCAGTGAAATCGCGACTTGAAGCATGCGAAAAATGATTTCAGACATCATAAATTGTTCGGGGTGCATATAAACAATATCGACAAACAAACCCAGCGCGATACCCGCTGCAGCCCAATATCCAAATAGTAATGAAGAAAAAACTCTTATAGCTGCAGGAATATAAAATATTGAAATAAAATCATTATACTGAGAATTTGAAAGATATTCTGACTGGATAAAGCGAAATAATGCATAGAAAAATGCAGTTAACAAAATTTCATTTGTGATCTCAATTATCTTTCTCACTCATAACCTTTAATGTGTTATCTGCCTCGGCAAGCATGCCCACTGCCGAAGGACCAAGTATCAGATAACAAGTCGTATCATCCCAAATTTCAGATAAGAAGCCTAATTGTTTCAAATCAGAGATTTTTCTGTATGTGCTGCTGCGGCTGGTCAAATTCAAATCCACGATTTCTTGATTGCTGTATTTCATGCCGCTGCACTGCGCGTTCAGAACAGCCATTAGAATTTGTCTGTGCAAGCCATCGGCCCATGACAGATTGTGCTTTGTTTCAAGCAACGAAAGCAGACAGTAAATTTTGGAGGCGAGGCCAATTTTCATCTTGTAAATTTCCCATTAAGATCTTTTAAAGCTAAAATAATTGTTGTCGGTGGTAAATATGAAAAAATAATGGAATGATCTCATAAAAACTCAGATCAGAATGTCGAATTCGCTAGAATAATTTTAGAATATCTGTGTGATGAAAATAAAAAATCGATGAAAACATATTGATAGGGGATGCATATTTAGAGATGCTGCCATGTTCTTGATGCGTATATTGGGTTGAAATCCGGGCGTCACCGGTGACTATATGGTCAAGTGTATCATGCCGCATGAGATCGCAGAGATGGAGGCATAACGGATGATCGCCCCTGAATGGATTGTCAGGCCTTTGCATCAAACCCTTTGCTTGGAATTGTGAGGATGCAGACGACGATCCGCCTTGCAGTTCCCGCTGATGCCGCGGCTGTGACCGACTGTGTCTGCCGTGCCTTTATTGATTATATTGCGGTCATCGGGCAGCAGCCGCAACCGATGCTTGATGACTATCAAGCCCTGATCCGCCGGAACAGGGTCTATATCGCGGTCGCGGATACGGAGCTAGCCGGTGTCCTTGTTGTGGAACATTCAGAGCACGCATTCTCGATCGAGACGCTTGCAACGCATCCCGCCTTCCAGGGCGCGGGCATCGGGAAAAAACTGATTGCCTGGGCCGAAAGGCTGGCACAAGAGCATCATGTTCATGCGGTTACGCTCTCGACCAACCGCCTCATGCACAGGACGCGCGAGATCTACAGACATCTGGGCTTTGTCGAATATGATCAAGCCTTCGTGAATGGCTATGACCGCATCCTGATGCGCAAGACGATCGGCTGATCAGTTGCGCTCCTCGAGCAGGCGGCGGGCGATGACCTGGGCCTGGATTTCGGCGGCGCCTTCGAAAATGTTGAGGATGCGGGCATCGCATAACACGCGCGAAATGGCGTATTCCAGCGCAAATCCGTTGCCGCCATGAATTTGCAGCGCATTGTCGGCCGCCGCCCAGGCCACGCGGGCGCCGAGCAGTTTGGCCATGCCCGCTTCCAGATCGCAACGTTTGCCGGCATCTTTGGCGCGGGCTGAATAATAGGTCATCTGGCGGGCTATGGCGATTTCAACCGCCATCATCGCCAGCTTGTCGGCAACACGCGGAAAACCGACCAGCGGCTTGCCGAACTGCACGCGGTCCTGTGCATAGCGGAGGCCGAGATCGAGGGCCGACTGGGCCACGCCAACCGCGCGGGCGGCTGTCTGGATGCGGGCGGATTCAAAGGTCTGCATCAGGTGTTTGAAACCGTGGCCCTCCTCGCCGCCCAGCAGATTGGCGGCGGGCACTTCAAAGCCGTCAAAGGCCAGTTCGTATTCCTTCATGCCGCGATAGCCGAGCACTTCGATTTCCCCGCCCGTCAGGCCCGCAACGGGGAAGGGATCGGCATCGGTGCCGCGTGGCTTCTCGGCCAGCAGGATCGACAGGCCCTTATAGCCCGGCGCATCCGGGTTGGTGCGCACCAGCATGGTCATCACATCGGCGCGGACCGGATGGGTGATCCATGTCTTGTTGCCGGTGATGCGATAGGTGTCGCCCGACCGGACGGCGCGGGTGCGCAGCGAGGCAAGATCGGAGCCGGTATTGGGCTCGGTAAAGACGGCGGTGGGCAGGATTTCGCCGCTGCCGATGCGGGGCAACCAATGGGCTTTCTGCTCGTCGGTGCCGCCGCACAGGATCAGTTCTGCGGCAATTTCCGAGCGGGTGCCGAGCGAGCCGACCCCGATATAGGCACGTGACAATTCCTCGGAGACGACGCACATGGCTTCCTTGCCCAGACCCATGCCGCCGAATTCCTCGGGCAGAGTGAGGCCGAACACGCCCATGCCGGCCAGGCCTTCCACGACCTCCATCGGGATATAGTCATTGTCGAGATGCCATTGATGGGCGTAGGGCTCGACTTCGGCCGCCGCGAACTTGCGCATTTCCGAACGGATGGCTTCCAGTGTCTCGTCAAGGCCCGGGTCACCCACCGTGGCTGCGCCCTGTTGCTGTCCCATCAGGGTGACAAGGCGGGCCCGATGCGGCGCGCTATTGCCGTTTTGCATCAGCGCCTCGACCTCAGGTGTCAGGAAGGATGCGACCGCGGATGCCGGTAGGCCCAGATCACCCAACCGAACCATCTCGCCCTGGCTCATCGGAATGCCGCCAAAGATTTGCGCCAGATATTCGCCGGTGCCGATGCCGACCAGCAGGCCTTCGATGTCGCCCAGACGGCACTCGCTTTCAAGACGCTCGCCATAGGCGGCCAATTCACGGATCGCCTCGCTATAGGTCGCAAGCCACGCCAGGCCATGGGTGGCGCGCTGCTCCTGCTCGAGCAAAGCCGATGACAGGACGCCATCAACACTGACGCGGCTGCGCACGCTACGTGTGGCCAGATCCAGCACAATGCGCGCCGTATCGGCCGCCAGTCGGGCTTGCAAGACAATGGTGGCAGGGGACGCGGTTGCTGGCACGGATGCTGGGTTCGTCATGGCGATGTTCCTGCGAAAAGTTGCAATGCAGCATGCCTTGCTGCGTTGCGCTAATCAATGCCCCCTTTGTCTGAGGGCGGGGGATCACAGGCCACAGTTCGTAAGGCTTGGAGGCAGGCTATCGCAAAAGGTCTAGCGTTTGATGGTCAGGGCCACGCCCAGCACCGACAGGCCCATGCCGACGGCTTGCACCAGCGTCAGCTGTTCGCCGAACAGGTAGAAGCTCTCGATGGCCACGGTGGGCGGGATCAGATAGATCAGGGCTGCAGCGCGGGATACTTCGCCCTCTCGGATCAGGAACAGCCACAGCCCGATGGCGCCGACCGAAATGGCAAGCACAGACCAGGCCATCACGATGATCATGGTTCCGGTCCATTCGATATGCATCGGCTCCAGCAGATAGGCCGCTGGCAGCACGGTCAGAAAGGCACCGCAATATTGCAACACGCTCAATGTGCGCAGATCGCTCGAGGGGATAAAACGCTTTTGGTAGAAACTGCCGATGGTGGCCGACAGCATGCCGATGATATTCATGCTGATCAGGATGATGTCGGCGGTCAGCGCATCAAGGCCGAGGCTCTGCAGCTTGGGCGCAAGCACGGCAGACATGCCGAAAAAGCCGAGCGCGATGCCGATCCACTGCCTTCGGTTAATGTGCTCGCCCAGAAACACCGGTGCCAGCAGCGCGGTGGCAATCGGCTGGATGGCAGCCAGCAGGCCGGAAATCACGGCCGGTAGTCCATGGCGGATGGCCCACCATACCCCGCCGAGATAGATGGCGTGCAGGAAAATCCCGGAAACCAGCGCATGCGCCATATGCCTGCCGCGCGGCCATTTGGCCCCCGCAGCCACCGCAATGACAGCCAGTACCGTGCCTGCCAGCAGAAAGCGGACGGCAAGAAAGGTCAGCGGGTCGGCATGATCGACAGAGGCACGCGCGACAATCCAGCCGGTCGACCACAGCAAGACAAAGAATACCGGAGCCAGTCGCAAGACGAGCGAATGATGATGGGGCGACATGGACGGCGGATCCTCGAGCAAGGGTGAGGGGATTGGTCCCCTTTCTTAGCCGAGTTTTGGCCCCACTGGCTAATTCTTATTGCGTGATCCAGCCAGGAGATCGGGGTACATGTCGATGGGTTGTTGGTGACGCCTCAGTGCGGTGCAAGATGGGGCTGGGCTTCCAGCACGTCGTCAAAGGTGCGTAGACCCGGGCGCTGGGCATTGACCAGGACCGCCATATTGCCCGGGGCATGCTGGTTTTTCCACATTTTGGTATGGGCCAGCGGAATGTTGTTCCAGTCGAACACTTCGCTCATGCAAGGGTCGATGCGGCGGTCGATAACGAATTGGTTGGCCGCACTGGCCTGTTTGAGATGGGCGAAATGCGAGCCCTGGATCCGCTTCTGCCGCATCCAGACAAAGCGGGCATCGAAGGTGATGTTGAAGCCGGTGGTGCCCGCGCAAAACACGATCATGCCGCCGCGTTTGGCAACGAAGGTGGAGACCGGAAAGGTCTGCTCGCCGGGATGTTCGAACACAATATCGACATCCTTCTTGCCGGTAATATCCCAGATGGCTTTGCCGAATTTGCGGGCTTCGCCCATGAAACTGGTAAATTCTGGTGAGTTGACCTTGGGCAATTGGCCCCAGCAGTCGAAATCCTTGCGGTTGATGACGCCTTTGGCCCCCAGACCCAGTACATAATCGCGCTTGGATTCATCCGAAATCACGCCGATCGCATTGGCACCCGAAGCCGCGCAGAGTTGAAGGCCGAACACGCCAAGCCCGCCTGACGCGCCCCATACCAGCACATTGTCACCCGGGCGCACCATATGCGGTGCGTGGCCGAACAGCATGCGATAGGCGGTTGCCAGCGTCAGCGTGTAGCAGGCACTTTCTTCCCATGTCAGATGGCGCGGACGCGGCATCAGCTGGCGTGATTGCACGCGGCAGAATTGCGAGAAGGAGCCGTCGGGCGTCTCGTAGCCCCAGATGCGCTGCGAAGCGGAAAACATCGGATCGCCGCCATTGCATTCCTCGTCGTCGCCGTCATCCTGGTTGCAGTGGATGACCACTTCGTCGCCCACCTTCCAGCGGCGCACCTTGCGGCCGACCGCCCAGACAATCCCCGACGCATCGGACCCGGCGACATGATAGGGGGTCTTGTGGGCATCGAGCACCGAGATCGGCTCGCCGAGTGCGGCCCAGACCCCGTTGTAATTGACGCCAGCCGCCATCACCAGCACCAGCACCTCGTCATCGCCGATTGTCCATGTCGGCAGCGTTTCGAGCTGCATGGCTTGTTCGGGCGGGCCGTGGCGGTCCTTGCGGATCGACCAAGCCCACATGTTCGCCGGCACATGGCCTAGCGGCGGGATTTCACCAATGGCATACAGATCTTTCAACGGCGCATCATGCGGAGTGATCGTCATCGGGAGCTCCTCGACAATTGGGGGCTTCTTCAGGGGGCGTCTTCCGGTTCCGGTTTTGCCGGATCCGGCATGAGTGTCGTGATGATGAACGCTATTGTTGCACTGCGCCATAAGCTAAAAGTCGAGGCCGGCATAAATTCCGATCATTTGGGTATAAATTTGCAACTTTTGTGGTTGGTTTGACCGTTCTCTTCATCTTAATGCTGAGTGACAGGCGAACAAAGATGCCGCATGATGCGGAATGTTGCGTTGCAACAGAGCCTGACAGCAGACCCCTCACCGATGGTGGTGCCGAGATGACGTCGTCCTCAATTCTGTCCGCCAGCGCACAAGGCGCCTCCCCAGCCAAGCCTGTCAGCGCCGATAAGCCGTGGATTTTCCGCACCTATGCGGGCCATTCGACGGCGGCGGACTCAAACGCGCTGTACCGGGCCAATCTGGCCAAAGGGCAGACGGGCCTGTCGGTGGCTTTCGATCTGCCGACCCAGACCGGTTATGACCCCGATCATGTGCTGGCGCGCGGCGAGGTCGGCAAGGTCGGTGTGTCGATTGCCCATCTCGGCGATATGCGGGCGCTGTTTCACGAGCTGCCTGTGGTCGATATGAACACGTCGATGACCATCAATGCCACGGCCGCCTGGCTGCTGGCCCTGTATGTGGCGGTGGCGGACGAGCAGGGCGCGCCGCGCCACCTGTTGCAGGGCACGACGCAGAACGACATCATCAAGGAATATCTGTCGCGCGGCACCTATGTGTTTCCACCCGCCCCCTCGATGCGGTTGATCCGCGACACGATCCTGTTTGCGACGTCCGACATGCCGAAATGGAACCCGACCAATGTCTGTTCCTACCATCTGCAGGAGGCCGGCGCGACGCCGGTGCAGGAATTGGCCTTTGCGCTGGCCACGGCGATTGCCGTGCTCGACGAGGTGAAGGCATCAGGTCAATTTACCGATCAGGCCTTTGGCGAGATTGTCGGCCGCATTTCGTTTTTCGTGAATGCGGGCATGCGCTTCGTTACCGAATTGTGCAAGATGCGCGCCTTTACCGAATTGTGGGATGACATCACCCGTGACCGCTACGGGGTGACCGATGAAAAGCACCGGCGGTTCCGCTACGGGGTGCAGGTCAATTCGCTCGGACTGACCGAGCAGCAGCCGGAAAACAACGTCTACCGGATCCTGATCGAAATGCTGGCGGTGGTGCTGTCCAAACGGGCGCGGGCGCGGGCGGTCCAGCTTCCGGCCTGGAATGAAGCACTGGGCTTGCCGCGTCCTTGGGATCAGCAATGGTCTTTGCGGATGCAGCAGGTGATGGCCTACGAGACCGATCTGCTCGAATATGGCGATATTTTTGACGGTTCGATCGAGATCGAACGCAAGGTGGCCGAGTTGAAAGAGGCGGCATTATTGGCTTTGTCGGAGATCGAGGCGGCGGGCGGCGCGGTGGCAGCGATTGAACAGGGTTTGATGAAACGCGCTCTGGTGGAATCCAATGCGCGCCGGATTGCGGGAATTGAATCGGGTCGTCAGGTCGTGGTGGGCGTCAACCGCTGGGGCGAGAGCGAACAATCACCGCTGACAGCAGGCGAAGGCACGGTGATGACCGTCTCCGAACAGGTGGAAACCGATGCGGTGCTGCGCATCAGGGATTGGCGCGCCAAGCGCGACGGACCACAGGTGGCCAAGGCACTGGCCGATCTGGAACAGGCGGCGCGGTCCGGCATCAACATCATGGACGCCTCGATTGCCTGCGCCAAAACGGGTGTGACCACCGGCGAGTGGGGAGAAACCCTGCGGCAGGTGTTTGGCCGCTATCGCGCACCGACCGGCGTAACGGTCGACACCCGCACCGATCCTGCTGGCGACGAGGTGCGGATGGTGGTGGCCGATCTGGCCGAGCTGCTGGGCGAGACCCCGCGGATGGTGGTGGGCAAGCCGGGGCTCGATGGCCATTCCAACGGGGCCGAGCAAATTGCCTTGCGGGGCCGCGATGTCGGTTTCGAGGTTACCTATGAGGGAATCCGCCTGACCCCCGAAGAGATCGTTGCCCAAGCGGTCGATACCAAAGCGCATGTGGTGGGGTTGTCGATCCTGTCGGGCTCGCATGTGCCTCTGGTGCGCGATGTGATGGCGCGGATGCGCAATGCCGGCCTGGCGCATATTCCGGTGGTGGTCGGCGGTATCATTCCGCCCGATGACGAGAATGTGCTGCGCAATATGGGTGTCACAGCCATCTACACGCCGAAGGATTACGCGATGGACGCGATCATGAAGGATATTGTGCGGATTGTCCGCAAATCCGTCTCCTGATTTCATGTCCCGTATCGGGACAATTCCGTCCGGATGCAGAACATCCGGTGTCCGAATCGGCACCCTCCGCTTGCGTGCGTTCCTTGCCTCTGCTGGCAAGTCCGAAGCCTCGTGATGGTTAACCATTCGTTCATGCTGCCAGTCGGGGGTATCCCGGATCGGGACAGATCGGGGGCGAACGCGAACAGGCCGTGTCCGAATCGGCACAAAGGGCTCTGGCCCTTTCTTTCAGGAATCAGGCAAGGCGAAAGCCGCGGGATGGTTAACCGGAACTTAACCTCGCCAGATTGTCCGGTCCCGGATCGGGACAGATCGGGGGCGGGCAGGAACAAGCCATGTCCGAATCGGGACTGGCGGTTTTGACCCGATGATTCAAAAAGCTGGCAAGGCTTGATGGCCGTTATGGCTAACCGGCCCTTAACAGCACCCGGTCACCCTGTCCCGGATCGGGACAGATCGGGGGCGAGCGGGAACAGGCCATGTCCGAATCATGACTGCGCGATTCGCGGCCTCTTTGCCGGCCAGCGGCAACACAATTCACAGCCCGGGTTATCCCGTCATGTGAACAGCGTTAACAAGTGGTAAAAGCCGTGTTTTTGCAAGTCCTTGTTCGGGACAAAGTGTGCCGGAACAGGAACGGAACCTGTCCGAATCGGGACAGAATCAGCCTGTCAGAGACAGGTCGGAGAAAGCTGCTTACAGCGCGGGATCGGGCCAGCCGCGCCGCTTGGCTGCGGCTGTCATGGTATTGGCCAGCAGGCAGGCAATGGTCATCGGTCCGACACCGCCGGGCACCGGCGTGATGAAGGCGGCATGGGCCGAGGCCGAGGCAAAGTCGACATCGCCGACCAGCCGTGTCTTGCCCTCGCCTTTGGCAAGGTCCGGCACGCGGTTGATGCCGACATCGATCACGATCGCGCCGGGTTTGATCCAGTCGCCCTTGATCATTTCAGGACGCCCGACAGCGGCCACCAGAATATCGGCGCGGCGGCAGATGGCCGGCAGATCGTGGCTTTTGGAATGGGCGACAGTCACGGTGCAACTCTGGGCCAGCAGCAGCTGCGCCATCGGCTTGCCGACAATATTGGAGCGTCCCACCACCACGGCTTCAAGGCCGGCCAGATCGGGTTTGACCCATTGCAGCAGTTTGAGGCTGCCCAGAGGCGTGCAGGGCACCAAGCCGCCGGTGCCGGTCATCAACCGTCCGGCATTGATCGGGTGGAAGCCGTCGACATCCTTGGCGGGATCGATGGCGGCAATCACGGCATCGGCATCGATCTGGTCTGGCAGCGGCAGCTGCACCAAAATCCCGTCTACCGAGGGATCGCTGTTGAGGGCTGTCACGACCGCCAGCAGTTCGGCCTGTGTCGCCGTCTCGGGCAGGACATGCTCGATCGAATGGAGGCCGGCTTCCTTGGTCATCTTGATTTTGGAGCGGACATAGACCTGCGAGGCCGGATTGTTGCCCACCAGCACAACGGCAAGACCCGGCACCACGCCGTGACGCTCGAGAATGTCGGCGGCATAGGCGGCCACTCTGGCGCGCAGGTCGGCTGCAATGGCGGTGCCGTCAATCGGTTGTGCGGTCATGCTCGTGATCCTTCATCGTCGAATGGCGGGGGCGTTTCGATTATCCGTTCAGGCTTGTTTGGAGTGCAGCCAGCAACACATCGGACTGACCCGAGAGCGTGACTGTTTTAAGCCGGCTGGTTGCACCCGCAGTGACGGTGGCATGGCTGCGGCCAACCGCGCAAGCCTTGGCCAGCAGCGCCTCGAGGGCGTCATTGGCCTCGCCGTTTTCGGGGGCGCAACGCACGCGGGCTTTCAGCACGCTGCGGCCGTCTGACAGGGCGCTGATCCCGTCCAGTCCATTGCGCCCGCCTTTGGGCGTCAGACGCACTAGAACAGCCAGTCCTTCGGGGACAATACGGCAGGCGGGAAGCGGATCAATCATCACCAAACCGCATCAGACACAATCAGAAGACATTGGGATAGATGTAGTAGACGATCACTTTTTCGATGAACATGATCACCAGCAGCACAACAATCGGCGACAGGTCGATGCCGCCCATATAGGGCAGGACACGCCGCAAGGGGCGCATGACCGGCTCGGTGATGCGGTAGAGCCCCTGACAGACGGCGCGGACAAAATCATTGCGCATATTGATGACATTGAAGGCAATCAGCCAACTCAGCACCGCCGTGGCAATGATCATCCAGCTGAACATTTCCAGCGCCATCAGCACGACATCGAGCAAAGCACGCATGAAAAAACCCCTTCTGTCACATCTTTCCTGCGGCTCCTGTCTTGCGGCATAGCGCAAGACAGAGGTCGGTCAGGGATATGCCGAGACCTATCAGTCTTTGGCGCGTTCGACGTAGGAAGCGTCCTCGGTCATGATGACCACGCGGGTGCCGACTGCAATATGGGGAGGCACCATAGTGCGCACGCCATTCGACAATTTGGCAGGCTTGAACGACGACGAGGCCGTCTGGCCCTTCATGGTCGGTTCGGTATCGACGATTTCCAGCACCATGCGGGCCGGCAGTTCGATCGATACGGCATTGCCTTCGTATACCGACAGAATGCACTTCATGCCTTCCTGCAGGAAGGGGGCGCGATCACCGACCACATCCTTGGAGACCGAGACCTGATCGTAATTTTCATTGTTCATGAAATTGAAGCCGTCGGAATCCTCGTAGAGGAAGTTGTAATCCTTGTCTTCGACAAAGGCACGCTCGACCTGCTCGGTGGTGCGGTAACGCTCCGACACTTTGACGCCGTCACTGATCCGGCGCATATCAAGCTGGGTCACAGGCGTGCCCTTGCCGGGATGGATGTTTTCTGCTGTCAGGATGACATAGAGATGTCCGTCCTTTTCAACAATATTGCCCTTGCGAAGCGAACTGGCGATGACCTTCACGTTACTCATCCTTGGCTTAGGCCCGTCTCATGCGCGGGCATCGAAACATCTCTGGCAGATCATATCCGTGCAGCAGGATCATGGACTGCGCGCGCGCTTTTCCCATATTCGACCGCCGGTTGCCAGTGTAAAATCAATTTCCTGCATATTTGATGGGTGCAATCAGAACGGGCTTTGGCCTGATCGGGGCTCGTGATGAGTGATGTTTCGCCGTTTTGGTCGCCTGTCCGGCACCGCGACCGCCGCCCGTTGCTGCTGGCTCGCAATGCTGTCAAATCCGCTTTGCGGGGCTGGTTCGAGGTCCGCGACTTCACCGAGGTCGAGGCCGGACAGTTGCAGGTCTCGCCCGGCAACGAAACCCATCTGCACGGCGTTTCGGTCAATCTGCACCGCCATGATGGCCGGACCGAGCCGCTTTATCTGCACACATCCCCGGAATTTGCCTGCAAAAAGCTGCTGGCAGCCGGCGAAACCCGCATTTTCGATTTCGCACGGGTGTTTCGTGACCGCGAGCGCGGAGTGCTGCATGCGCCCGAATTCACAATGCTGGAATGGTATCGGGTCGGCGGATCGCTCGATGATCTGATGGCCGATTGCGCCGATCTGCTCCAGCACGCCGCCCGGGCCTGCCACAGCACGCAGTTGCGGTTTCGCGGCCATGGTGCCGATCCCTTTGCCTTGCCCGAACGGCTGACTGTGCAGGAAGCCTTTGCACGCTTTGCCGGGATCGATCTTCTGGCCACCACCCCTGACGGGGTGCCGGACCTGTCCCTTCTGGCCCGTGCTGCCCGTGACCAACACATCAGGGTGGCGGAGGATGACAGCTGGTCCGACCTGTTCAGCCGGATTCTTGTCGAGAAAATCGAGCCCGAACTGGGACACGGCCGGGTCACCATCCTTTCGCACTATCCGGTGCATGAAGCGGCTTTGGCGCGCCCTTGTCCTGCCGATCCGAGGGTTGCCGAACGGTTCGAGCTCTATGCCTGCGGGGTCGAACTGGCCAACGGCTTTGGCGAACTGACCGATCCGCACGAGCAGCGCCGCCGCTTCGAAGAGGATATGGCCCTCAAGCACCAGATCTATGGCGAGACCTATCCGATCGACGAGGATTTGCTGGCAGCGCTCGCTTTGATGCCGCCGACCTCGGGCATTGCGCTGGGATTTGACCGTCTGGTGATGCTGCTGACCGGTGCGCCGCGCATCGATGATGTGCTATGGACACCGCTCGCGCCTTTCACAGCCTGACCCCGACCGGACCCTGTTATGAGCAAATCGCCGAAATCCGCCCATTCGCTCGCGCAACTGGCTGCCCTCGGGCTGATTGATGCGGATGCGCAGGATCGGCTGGCGCCGATTGCCGAACGCTATGCCATTGCCGTGACCGCCCCGATGCTGGATTTGATCGCCGACGTGGATGCTGGCGATCCGATTGCCCGCCAGTTTCTGCCCAGCCTAGATGAGGGGCTGACCACCGATGACGAGCGGGATGATCCGGTCGGCGACCATGCGTTCAGCCCCTGTGCGGGGATCGTACACCGCTATCCCGACCGGGCTTTGTTGAAGCTGGTGTCGATCTGCCCGGTCTATTGCCGTTTCTGCTTCCGCCGTGAAATGGTCGGTCCTGACAAGGGCGAAGGATTGAACCGGGAACAACGGGCGCAAGCCATCGCCTATCTGGCCGATACGCCGTCGATCTGGGAGGTGATTGTGACGGGCGGTGATCCGCTGATCCTGTCACCGCGCCGTTTGCGGCAGGTGGTGGAGGCTCTGGCCGCAATTCCCCATATCAAGACCATCCGCTGGCATTCGCGCGTTCCGGTTGTCTCGCCCGACCACATCACCTCCGATCTGGCCAAAGCGCTGGCGGCCTCGGGCAAGATCAACTGGGTGGCCATCCATGCCAACCATCCGCGTGAATTCACGCCTGGTTT
>Ga0114964_10001813_pt1 | contig 15492 bp, 16 predicted proteins | sample C_131016_MF_Meta_FD_92638 | JGI IMG/M metagenome (GOLD analysis project Ga0114964, IMG submission 92638) | Freshwater microbial communities from Lake Croche, Canada to study carbon cycling - C_131016_MF_MetaG | ecosystem: Environmental > Aquatic > Freshwater > Lake | place: Lake Croche, Canada... | reverse complement strand
TGATGAGATTGAAAAGAACGCTGCCGGAAAGATTGTGCGACGTACCGATCGTGCTGGTGGAACCGAAGGCGGTATGTCTAACGGTGAGATCTTGCGAGTACGCGCAGCAATGAAACCCATCTCAACTGTCCCTAGAGCACTTGATACGATCGATACCCAAACTGGTGAAGCAGCTAAAGCTATTAATCAACGCTCTGATGTCTGTGCAGTGCCGGCATCAGGAATTGTTGCTGAAGCGATGGTCGCATTGGTCCTAGCGGATGCAGTACTTGAAAAATTTGGTGGCGATAGCGTTGGTGAAACTCGCCGTAACTATTTGAGCTATCTCGAGAATCTTGATATTAAGTAATGTCTAGAGTTGTGCTCATCGGTCCTCCGGGATCGGGAAAATCCACTGTCGGAAGAGCGCTCTCAAAATTGATGGAGATTTCTTTCTCAGATACTGATGCCCTTATTGAAGCAGAAGCAGGAAAGAAGATTTCAGAGATCTTTGTCGATGACGGGGAGGCACACTTTCGAGAATTAGAAGTGGCCGTCGTTACCAAAGCTTTAGTTGAAGAATCTGGGGTTTTAGCTCTTGGTGGCGGATCGGTGATGAGCGAACCTTCACGCCAGGCAATCTCCCAATCTGGAGCAACTGTGGTCTACCTTGAAGTGGGCATTGCCCAAGCTGCACCGAGAATCGGTTTCAATACCGAGCGACCAATGCTCTTGGTAAACCCAAGGCAGAAATGGTTATCACTCATGCAAGAACGCGCGCCGATATATGCCGCCCTTGCAGATCTCACCTTCTCTACCGATTCCAAAAAACCTCATCACGTTGCCGAAGAGATTCTCGCAGCCCTCAAGGTAGACCGATGAAGCAGATACACGTTCGATCTGAACGATCTTACAACGTCTCGATTGATACGAAATGGAGCCTTGAGCTTGAGAAGATAGCGAGAGAGCACACGAAAATTCTGGTCATCGCTCCCGCATCGATGAAGGCGAATCTTGACCTTGCTGGATATGAGGTTTTTTATACACCGGATGGTGAAGATCAGAAGACTCTGGGTACCGTTGATGAAATCTGGAATCACCTTGGAGAGATCCAACTCGGGCGCAAGGATGCAATAGTTGGGATCGGCGGGGGAGCAACGACCGATCTAGCTGGTTTTGTTGCAGCCACCTGGCTTCGTGGTGTCACGTGGTATGCAATTCCAACAACACTTGCCGCGATGGTGGACGCCTCTGTCGGTGGCAAGACCGGAATCAACACAGGTGCTGGAAAGAATCTTGTAGGCGCTTTCTATTCACCCGCAGCTGTCCTGATTGATCTCAGCTTTTTAGAGACACTATCGGATCGGGATTATGCGGCTGGACTCGCAGAAGTTATTAAAACTGGAATCATCGCTGACATATCTATTTTGGATCTTTTAGAGTCGTCGAAAGATATTTCTGCTGTGAGATCTCATAGCGCAGAGCTCATATCTAAGAGCATCCAGGTCAAAGCAAAAGTAGTGAGTGAGGATTTCACAGAGGGAAAACTCCGTGAAATTTTGAATTTTGGTCATACTCTCGGCCATGCAATCGAGAAGTTAAGTGATTATCAATTACGCCATGGTGAAGCAGTTTCGATAGGAACGATCTACGCGCTCTATTTATCTGAAGAGCTCTGCGGGTTGGATCCAGCTACCACGGCAAGAGTTCTTGCTCTCTTTGTAAAGTTCTCTCTCCCCACTTCCTATCCAGATCTTGGGTGGAGTTCCATTCTGGAGCTCATGCAAGGAGATAAGAAGGCTCGGGATTCACAGTTACGCTTTATAGGGATCTCCTCGCTGGCCACTCCAGTCTGGCTTGAGAGCGTGCCAACTGAAATTGCGGCAAAGAGCTATGAGAGAATACGACTATGAAGGTATTGGTACTCAATGGCCCAAATCTAGGACGCTTAGATCTACGCAACTCTTCAATTTATGGCGAGATGGATTTTTCAGGGCTCGCGGATTTCATCCGAAAGAGTGCGAGTGAATCTGGGTTTGATGCAGATGTAAGGCAATCAGATTCTGAAACTGAACTGATCTCATGGTTGCATGAGGCCGCTGATGCTAAGAGCCCAGTCATATTTAATCCTGCTGCCTTTACCCACTACTCCTACGCGATTCGCGATGCGGTAGAAATGTTAAAGGCTCCCGTTATTGAGGTGCATCTCAGTAATCCCCTCGCACGCGAGGAGTTCCGCCATACATCAGTTATTTCTGGTGTTGTTCATGGAACTATCGGTGGGTTTGGTCCTGACTCGTATCGATTAGCTCTGATTGCGCTCAAGGCCCTGATTTAGAGGGTATCCTTCAACCTTTGGTAAAACCCCACGTGGGCCTGTCAATGAAATGGAATCCTGATGGCAACAACAAATGATCTAAAGAATGGCATGACCCTAGATATCGACGGTCAGCTCTGGACTGTAATCGAGTTCCAACATGTAAAGCCAGGCAAGGGTCCCGCTTTCGTACGCACCAAGATGAAGCAAGTCTTGACCGGCAAAGTTGTTGAGAAGACTTTTAATGCCGGCGTGAAGGTTGAGATCGCTATCCTCGAGAAGCGCGATATGCAGTACCTCTACAAAGATGGAGAAGATTTCGTCTTTATGGATAGTCAAAATTATGATCAGATGACCATCTCAGCTGCGGTTGTAGGTGATGCTATTGATTACATGCTTGAAAATTGTGAGGCAATCGTGGCAGTCCACGAAGGTAATCCGCTCTACGTCGAACTCCCAGCGTCAGTTGAACTGATTGTTACCTACACCGAGCCTGGTCTTCAAGGAGATCGCTCCTCGGGCGGGAACAAGCCGGCGACAGTTGAGACAGGAATTACTGTTCAGGTGCCGCTCTTTATCAAGCAGGATGAGAAGATCTTGGTAGATACGCGAACCGGGGGATATCTCGGACGCGCTAATTCGTGAGTGCTCGCCGCAAGGCTCGTAAACGGGCGTTAGATTTTCTCTATGAAGCGGATCTGCGAAGTGCAAACCTCTTAGATCTCTACCATTCGCGGCCCTCGGAAGATCTCTCCCAAGAAGAATATGTTCTGACTCTTTTACAAGGCGTCACTGAACATAGTGCAAAGATTGATGAATTGATTCATACCTACGCCCAAGGTTGGGATATGGATCGGATGCCTGCGATAGATCGCAACTTGCTCCGGCTCTCTATCTATGAAATTTTGTGGGAGAGTGCCTTGGATGACAAGATCGCGGTGAATGAAGCGGTGGAGATGGCAGCTGAGATTTCTACAACAGAATCTTCGGCCTATATCAATGGCGTCCTGGGAAGAATTATCGCAATCAAGGCTTCAATCCTCGATTAGTCTTTCATCGATGATTGAGTGAACGACCGAAAGATTTATTGAAGAACAAGGATATTTCGCTGGCTCGCCCACGAATAGATAGCGCTCTCGTCGCAATTGAGTATCACTGAGATAGCGATGAGATCGAGAGTGCGTAGCGATAGGACTTCGCCATTCCAATCAGATCGCAATCTGCAGATCTCTTGAAAATACCGGAGCAGAGGCTCGGGTAGTCCAGAACCAGTTCTACGGATCTCTCGAAGATTGAAGATGAGATGCTGCTTCTCATCTCGGGGCGGGTTGTGAAGACCCAAAAGTTGGTCGAGTGGGACATGATAAAAAGAAGCTAGACCCGATGCTCGCTTGATCGTGAGGGCCCGATCGCCACGCTCGTAAGATCCAACGACGACCGCTTTCCAACGCCCCTTTGACTCGCGCTCGACATCGCGAAGAGTGAGACCTCGCTGACGACGTACGCTTCGAAGGGATTGGCCGATCGCGGCTAGTTCATCTGGCTCATCTGGCTCATCTGTCTCATCTGGTTCAAGATTTTCCATGGGCGCACGCTAGGGGAAGCTCCTGATTCTCGCGTGAAAGTATCCACAGGTGCTAACCTACGGCTGCACAATCCAGAAGAGACCTTCTGGAAATCCTTTAACGAACCGTCCAGTGAGGCGGCGAAGGAGTAGTAATGAGCCTTGTCCTAGATAGCGGTGAAATCACCCGCGCTTTAAAGCGTATTTCTCATGAGATCGTTGAACATACCCACGGTACCGATTCTGTTGTGCTGATGGGCATCCCAACTCGCGGGAGTTTCTTAGCCGCACGAGTAGCAGCAATTCTCGCCTCTATTGAGAGCCCCGTCGAACATGGCTACTTGGATATCACTATGCATCGTGATGATCTTCGCCTACGTCCACCACGCCCTCTCGCAGAAACAGTGATGCCGCCATCAGGAATTGAGGGCAAGCACGTCGTCCTCGTTGATGATGTCCTCTTCTCTGGAAGAACCATTCGCGCAGCACTCGATGCGCTCGGCGAACTTGGACGCCCTCAATCAGTGCAACTTGCGGTGCTCGTCGACCGAGGCCATAGAGAATTACCTATCCGAGCTGATTATGTTGGAAAGAATATTCCAACATCAACTAAGGAATCTGTGAAGGTCTATCTCTCAGAGATCGATGGCAGAGATTCTGTGGAAATAACTGGGGGAGAGCGATGAAGCATCTCCTCTCAATTAATGATCTGACTGCAAGTGAGGCGATCTCGATCTTAGATACTGCTGCCCAATTAGAGAATCTCACTTCTGGAACAGTAAAGAAGCTTCCAACTTTGCGCGGTCGCACCGTTGTTAACCTCTTCTTCGAAGATTCAACACGTACCAGACTCTCCTTTGACGCTGCTGCTAAACGACTCTCCGCTGATGTCACAAATTTTGCAGCAAAAGGTTCTAGCGTCAGCAAGGGTGAGAGCTTGAAAGATACAGCTCAAACTCTGCAAGCCATGGGTGCGGATGCAATCGTCATACGACATTCTGCTTCAGGTGCTGCGAAGAGACTTGCGGAGAGCGGCTGGGTGAGCTCAAGCATTATTAATGCAGGAGACGGCACACACGAACACCCTACTCAGGCGCTTCTCGATGCCTTTACGATTCGTAAACACTTTGGCCCAACGAGAACTGACTTTGTTGGCCTGAAAGTAGCAATCGTTGGAGATATCGTGCACTCCAGGGTCGCCCGAAGCAACGTCCTCTTGCTCAAAAAACTAGGGGCGGATGTCACGGTGATTGCCCCACCTACGCTCATTCCATATGGAATTGAGAATTGGGGAGTTGCGCATAGTTTCAATCTTGATGATGAGTTAGAGAGCTTTGATGTCGTGATGATGCTAAGGGTTCAGCTTGAACGAATGAACGAGGCCTATTTCCCCAACGGTCGCGAATATTCACGCGGATATGGTTTAGATGAAGTGCGCCTCGGCCGGTTAAAACAAGATGCAATTGTGATGCATCCCGGTCCAATGAATCGTGGGCTCGAAATTAGTGCAGCAAGTGCGGATTCTGTTCGGTCGGTTGTACTCGAGCAGGTTTCAAATGGCGTCCTCGTGCGCATGGCAGTCCTTTATCAACTATTAGCTGGTGCTGATCAAGTATCTACCGGAGGCTTATTATGAGCGAACTTCTGATCAAGAATGTGGTTATCACAGATGGTTCGAAAGTTGATATCCGGATCCAAGATGATCGAATCATTGCAGTCGGCCCAAATCTTGCAGGCGAGGGTGAAACCATAGATTGCTCGGGGCTGATGGCGCTGCCGGGCTTCGTTGATCTCCACACTCACCTGCGCGAGCCTGGAAAAGAGAATGCAGAGACTGTTCTTACTGGATCGCAATCAGCGGTTCGAGGTGGCTATACCGCGGTTTCAGCAATGCCAAATACAAATCCTGTTGCTGATACTGCGGGCGTTGTCGAGCAAGTGTGGCGCCTAGGTAAGAGCGCTGGGATATGCGATGTCTACCCCATTGGCGCGGTGAGCGCTGGTCTCAATGGAGAGCATCTCGCTGAGATTGGTGCCATGGCAGATAGCGCAGCAAGAGTGCGTATCTTTAGCGATGATGGCAAATGCGTCAGCGATCCGCTACTGATGCGCCGAGCACTCGAGTATGTGAAGATTTTCGATGGTGTTATCGCACAACATGCCCAAGAGCCGCGCCTGACAATCAATTCTCAGATGAATGAAGGCATTGTGGCATCAGAGCTTGGCCTAACTGGCTGGCCGGCTATCGCAGAGGAATCGATTATTGCGAGAGATATTCTTTTGGCCGAGACCGTCAAGAGTCGCCTTCATATCTGTCACGTTTCAACAAAGGGCTCAGTAGAGCTCATTCGGTGGGCGAAGGCGAAAGGTATCGCTGTGACAGCAGAGGTCACGCCACATCATTTAATTCTGACTGATGAACTTGCGCGAGGATATGATCCAATTTACAAAGTAAATCCACCGCTACGAACAAGTGACGATGTCATCGCGCTTCGAGCCGGATTGGCCGATGGGACTATTGATATCGTTGCAACAGATCATGCCCCTCACCCTGCAGAAGATAAAGATTGCGAATGGGCATCTGCCGCTTTTGGAATGGTTGGGCTGGAAACTGCTTTTGGAGTTGTTGTCACAACAATGATTGAAACCGGCTTAATGGATTGGGATCGACTCGTGCAAGTTATGTCAATCAATCCTGCCCAAATCGCCGGGTACGGCGATCAAGGCAGAAGCCTTACGGCCGGAAATATTGCGAATATCACATTGGTAGATCCCAAGAGAGTGTGGCAGGTTGATAGGGAATCTCTCGTTTCGCGAAGTAGCAATACACCTTTCCATGGGTCTACTCTGACCGGAGCTGTTGTGCATACGATTTATCGTGGAGCACTTGTGCTTAAAGATCAGAAATTGAATGGGGGAGGGAATGTCTCGAATGGGTAGCGCATTTCTCGTCCTCGATGACGGTGCAATCTTTGAAGGATCCTCGTGGGCTTGTGAGGGTGAGACCTTTGGCGAAGCAGTTTTTTCAACAGGAATGACGGGTTATCAAGAGACGCTTACCGATCCAAGTTATCACCGCCAGATTGTTGTGATGACTGCGCCACATATTGGAAATACCGGTATGAACTCGCAGGATATGGAATCTTCTAAGATCTGGGTTTCTGGGTTTGTCGTGCGTAACCCTTCACCACGAACATCGAATTGGCGCTCAGAGCTCTCACTCGAAGATGCTCTGATTGATGCAGGTGTTGTCGGGATTCAAGGCGTTGATACGCGCGCTATTACGCGCCATTTACGGGACCGTGGTTCAATGCGAGTTGGGATTTTTTCCGGAGCTGAACTCTCTCGAGAAGAGATGGTCATTCGGGTACGACAAGTCCCAGCAATGTCTGGGGCATTTCTCGCAGCTGATGTCACAACTGAGAAAAAATATGTTGTGAGTCCACCACCGGGTGTTGAAAAAAGATTTACAGTGGCAGCAATTGATCTAGGAATTAAATCTGCAACGCCCAGGCATATGTCAGAGCGTGGGATCGAAGTACACGTCTTTCCAATGTCTGCAACCTACGAAGAGATCAAGGCGATCTCACCAGATGGGGTATTCCTCTCTAATGGCCCCGGCGATCCGGCGACGATGGATGAGATGGTCACCTTGGTTCGAGAATTCCTATCAGAATCCACACCAGTCTTCGGCATCTGTTTTGGTCATCAAATTCTTGGTCGGGCTCTTGGATTCAATACCTACAAACTTCCATTTGGCCATCGCGGAATCAACCAACCAGTGAAAAATTTACAGAATGGAAGAGTTGAAATAACGGCACACAATCACGGCTTTGCAGTGGATGCGCCATTGGATTCAAACTTTACAACCGTCTTTGGTGCGGGTCATGTCAGTCATATCTGCCTCAATGACAATGTTGTCGAGGGCTTAGAACTATTAGAGCGTCCCGCCTTTAGCGTTCAATATCATCCGGAATCAGCCGCCGGCCCACACGACGCTGCCTATCTCTTCGACCATTTCGTTGAACTCATGAGCAAATTTAAGGTGGCCGCTTCACATGCCTAGAGATGAATCAATTAAGAGCGTCTTAGTTATTGGCTCTGGTCCCATTGTGATCGGGCAAGCCTGCGAATTCGATTATTCAGGCACCCAGGCGTGCAGAGTTCTTCGTGAAGAAGGCATCCGGGTGATATTAATTAACTCGAATCCAGCAACCATCATGACGGATCCGGAATTTGCGGATGCAACGTACATCGAGCCAATCACCCCAGAGATCATTGAGAAGATCATGGCGAAGGAGCGTCCAGATGCGGTGCTTGCGACGCTAGGTGGCCAGACTGCGCTCAATGCGGCGGTGGCGTTACACGAACGAGGCTCCTTTGAAAAATTCGGAACCAAACTAATCGGCGCAAATATTGATGCAATTAGACGCGGTGAAGATCGCGAGACGTTCAAGGGGATTGTCGCCAAAGTTGGGGGAGAGTCAGCACGTTCTTTTATCTGCCACACGATGCAGGAATGTCTTGCTGCAGTGGGTGACCTCAAATATCCAGTTGTGGTGCGCCCCTCTTTCACAATGGGTGGTCTTGGGTCTGGAATTGCTTACAACCAATCAGAGCTTGAGTTGATCGCTGGAGCAGGCTTGCGTCATAGTCCGACGACTGAAGTTCTCCTCGAAGAGTCCATCATCGGTTGGAAAGAGTATGAGCTAGAGGTCATGCGCGACCATAAAGATAATGTGGTTATTGTCTGTAGCATCGAAAATGTTGATCCCATGGGGGTTCACACAGGTGATTCAATCACCGTAGCCCCTGCTTTGACCCTCACCGATGTGGAATATCAGAAATTGCGCGACCTCTCGATCGAGATCATCCGAGAAGTCGGTGTAGCAACTGGTGGATGCAATATTCAGTTTGCCGTGAATCCACGTGATGGACGGATCATCGTGATCGAGATGAACCCACGTGTTTCACGGTCGTCAGCACTGGCTTCAAAAGCAACTGGGTTTCCGATTGCGAAAATCGCGACAAAGTTAGCGATTGGATATACCCTCGACGAGATTCAAAATGACATCACGAAATCTACGCCGGCTTCATTTGAACCAACTCTTGATTACATCGTTGTAAAAGTACCAAGATTTGCCTTTGAGAAGTTTCCAGAAGCAGATGCACGTCTAACAACAACGATGAAATCTGTTGGCGAGGCGATGGCGATAGGTCGCAGCTTCCCAGAAGCGCTTCAGAAAGCTCTGAGATCAGTTGAGAAACGTGGCATGAGTTTTTCGTGGAATTACGATCCTTCCACACGCGAAGATCTCTTGAGCAAGATTGGAGTTCCAACAGAATATCGACTCCAACAGGTTCAACATGTTATGGCGATGGGCGCAACTGTCGAGGAAGTCTTTGCAATCACAAAGATTGACCCATGGTTCCTTTCGCAAATCGAATTAATTAACGAGATGGCAAAGCAGATCACATCGGCAAGCGACCTGAATGAGGAGCTTCTCAGGCAAGCGAAGGGATTGGGTTTCTCCGATGGCCAGTTGGCGCAATTGCGATCAATTTCTGAAGCAGAGATTCGACTTACGCGCCAGAGAGTTGGCGTGCGTCCAGTCTATAAAACTGTAGATACCTGCGCTGCAGAATTCGTTGCACATACTCCCTACCACTATTCATCGTATGACCTAGAGAGTGAAGTACGACCAAGAACGAAGCCAGCAGTCTTTATTTTAGGAAGTGGTCCTAACCGCATCGGTCAAGGCGTTGAATTCGATTACTCCTGCGTCCATGCTGCTTTTGCACTTCGTGAAGCTGGTTATGAAACCATCATGATTAATTGCAATCCAGAGACAGTCTCAACGGATTACGACACCTCAGATCGCCTCTATTTTGAGCCGCTTACACTTGAGGATGTTCTTGAAGTTATCCATGCAGAGATGCAGGCCGGCCCTGTTCTTGGTGTGATCGCTCAACTTGGCGGACAGACACCGCTCGGGCTTGCACGTGGTTTGATGGAAGCGGGGGTAACGATCCTTGGAACTTCACCGAATGCGATCGACCTTGCTGAAGACCGTGGTGAGTTCGGTGCGATCTTAGAGAAGAGTCAATTAAAGGCGCCAAAGTTTGGTATGGCTCACTCCTTCGATGAGGCGAAGAGGATTGCACATGAGATCGTCTACCCAGTTTTGGTTCGACCTTCATTTGTACTTGGTGGCCGAGGTATGGAAATTGTTTATGATGATGAATCACTTGAAGGGTTCATTAAGAAAGCAACCGAGATCACTCCTAATCATCCGGTTCTGATCGATCGATTCCTCGATGATGCGATTGAGATTGATGTGGATGCACTCTTTGATGGTCAAGAGCTCTTCCTAGCTGGCGTTATGGAGCATATTGAAGAGGCTGGAATCCACTCCGGAGACTCGGCTTGCGTGCTACCTAGCTTCACCTTAAAAGCAGCGAAGATTGCAGAGATCCGCGAGGCGACGTTCAAGATTGCTTCAAATGTAGGTGTCCGCGGTCTCATTAATATCCAATATGCGATCACGATCGACGGAACTCTCTATGTCATTGAAGCTAATCCACGTGCATCTCGAACTGTTCCCTTTGTTAGTAAAGCCACTGGTAATCCACTGGCAAAAGCTGCAGCGCTGATCTCGACTGGGTTAACCATTACAGAGTTGAGAGCACAGGGAATTCTTCCTGCCTCCGGGGACGGGGTAGCGAATGGAATCTCTGTCAAAGAGGCGGTTCTTCCTTGGAATAGATTCCGTCGGATAGATGGAGTTGGCGTTGACTCGGTGCTTGGACCTGAGATGCGTTCCACCGGCGAGGTTATGGGCATAGCAGCGACCTTCGGTGAGGCATATGCGAAGAGCCAGGTGGCAGCATTTGGTCCATTACCAATGTCTGGCTCTGTCTTTATCTCGCTCTCTGATCGCGATAAATCAGATGCCCTCGAGCCTGCCAAGTCCTTGGCGAAACTCGGTTTCACCATTTACACAACCACCGGTACTCATGATTTCCTTTCGCTGCATGGAGTAGATTCGAAGTTGGTCAGGAAGAACTCAGATCTCACTGGTGATGGTTTATCGGCGGTGGATATCATCACCTCGTCTATGGTTGATCTCGTGATTAACACTCCACTTGGGCGAGGAAGTCGACATGATGGTTGGCTCATCAGAACTGCTTCGGTTCAACGTTCAATTCCAATCATCACGACGATCGCTGGATTTAAAGCCGCAGTCGAAGGTATCCGAGAAATGCAGAACCATGAGTTTGAGATCGAATCGTTACAAGAGTGGCAGCGTGAAGGGTCGATCGCATGATTAATACACGTGCAGCTCAGATCAATGCAGAATTGATCAGCAATAAACGCGTTGGCTCCTATCACCATATGGTCTTTTCAGTGGGGGATATTGCAGCTCAAGCTAAACCAGGTAATTTTGTTGCAATCGCCGTTGGCGGAGAATCATCATCCATGGTCCTACGACGAGCTTTCGCAATATATCGTTCAACCGAACGTGGAGTGAACGGTGGTTTAGTCGAACTCGTTGTAGCTCCACACGGCCAAGGAAGTCGATGGCTGACATCGCTGCAAGCCCACGATCTTGTGGATATGGTCCTTCCGCTTGGCACGCATTTTGGAATTCCCACTGAACCTGTTCGAGCGCTCTTAGTCGGTGGAGGATATGGAAGCGCACCGCTCTTTGGACTCGCAGAGCTGCTGAAGAATCGTGGTTGCCGGGTCGATATGGTCCTCGGAGCGAGTACCGCTGCAAAAATTTACGCACCCCTTGAAGGAAAACGTTCTGTATCGAGTCTGACACTGACAACTGATGACGGTAGCGCCGGCATACAAGGTCAGATCACTGATGTTCTCCCAAAATTAATTGAAGAGAACGAGATTGAGATCGTCTACTCATGTGGTCCGATGGGAATGTTACAAGCGATCACGGCTGTGACGGATCGTTATCAGATCATTCATCAATGTGCGGTAGAAGAGGCGATGGCCTGTGGCATAGGCGTATGCATGACCTGTGTTTTGCCAGTGACTGGCGACGACGGTGTGACACGTATGTTGCGATCCTGTATTGATGGTCCAGTTATGGATGGTTCTCGAGTTGTGTGGGATAGCAAGCGAAAGATCCCCGAGGGGACATTCGGAGCATGACATTTTCATTTGCGGCAGACCTTGCAGGTGCCAAACTTCCGAATCCAATCTTGACGGCAAGTGGTTGTGCCGGATCAGGTAAAGAACTCTCACAATTCTTCCCACTCACTGAAATCGGTGCAGTCGTAACAAAATCGATCATGATTAAGCCACGAAGTGGTCGCGCCACTCCACGAATGGCTGAGACGCCGAGTGGAATGTTAAATTCAATTGGGCTACAGGGCCCTGGTGTCGATTACTTCCTTGAGAATGATATTCCGTGGCTCGCCGCACATGGAGCACGAACAATCGTCAGCATTGCCGGCGAAACGGTAGAAGATTATGCAGTTCTTGCCCGCAGAATGCGAAATTTGCCCGGTGTAGTCGGCCTTGAAGTAAATATTTCCTGTCCCAATGTTGAGAATCGTGGCATGGTCTTTTCGTGCCAGCCTGAGACAGCACGTGCCGCGATCGAAGCTGTGCGTCGCAATATTGGGGGAGAGTTACCAATCATCGCCAAGCTCTCGCCAGATGTCACTGATATCGTCGGGATTGCACGCGAAGTTTCCAACGCTGGCGCTGATGGAGTCGCACTGATCAATACCTTGCTTGGTATGGTGATTGATACCAATCTGATGTTGCCCAAGCTAGCGCAGAAGACAGGTGGTTTAAGTGGTCCAGCTATCCGTCCAGTAGCGGTAAGAGCTGTCTATCAAGTTCGAGCTGCTTTACCTACGTTGCCGATTTTAGGCATGGGCGGAATCACAAATGGACGCGATGCATTCGAATTTATTCTCGCAGGGGCAAGCGCTGTTTCTATTGGCACGGCGACCTTTGGAAACCCAACTGCCGTTCTCAAAGTTCGTGACGAACTCTCTGCAATCCTCCAAGAGCGTGGGTTTGAATCACTGACAGATGCGATCGGCTTTGCTCATCGAGAGGTACAGGTATGAACCCACTGATTCTCGCTTTAGATACAGACAATGTTGATACCGCTTGTTCATGGATTGAAGCCACGAACGGTTCTATTAAGACGTATAAAGCTGGACTCGAATTCTTTCTCGCCTTTGGAGAGTCAGGAATTGCCAAGCTTCGAAATGCGGGCGAGTTTGATCTCTTCCTAGACCTCAAGTTGCACGACATCCCAAACACAGTGGCGAAGGCAGCTCTCTCAATTAGCGCGATAAATCCAAAGTTCCTCACCGTTCATGCTTCAGGTGGGCAGGCGATGGTGAAGGCTGCGGTAGATGCTGTTCCGGATGTTGCGATCACGGCGGTGACAATTCTGACCTCACTTTCAGAGGCCGAGCTTCACCAGATTGGCTATGCGCAATCTCCACTCGTATCGGCCGTCAACCTGGCACAGATCTCAGTAGATGCGGGCGCACGCGCAATAGTTTCATCACCTCTTGAGGTTGGCGCGATTCGAGATCGAGTAGGCAAGGGTCCAGCGATCATCACTCCCGGAGTCCGTCCAGCTGGTTCTGATGCCGGTGATCAGACGAGAGTGATGACTCCTCGTGACGCGATCGCAGCAGGTTCCACATACTTGGTCATTGGCCGACCTATCACCTCACTCTTCAAAGATGGATTGGCCGCGATGCGAGATAAAGCCCAAGAGATCCTCGATGACGCCACTTCCGCCTAAATTATCACCAGCGGAGAGAGCTGCAGCAATGGCTGCGGCAACTGCAGCCCGCCGGGCGCGTGCCCTCATTAAAGAGAAATTACGCAGCTCTGAGGTAAGTGTCTTTGACGTAATTAATTCGGCAGAACCCGCTCTGCAAAAGATGCGAGTGCGAGAGTTGCTAGAGTCTGTTCCTGGAGTCGGTGCTTTGCGTGCGACTGCAATTATGGAGAGAGTGAAGATCTCGCCAACTCGTAGAGTTGCAGGGCTCGGCAGGATACAGATTTCACAATTGAGAGGAGAGCTCGCGATGTCGAAGGTCGACCCCAAGCGCGGGATCCTCATTGTGATGTCAGGACCCGGTGGGGTAGGCAAGAGCACGATTACTCGTGAGTTGCGTAACGATCCACGATTTTGGATATCAGTCTCAGCTACAACCAGAGACCCAAGGCCCGGTGAGCGCGAGGGATTTGATTACTATTTCTATAACGATACAAAATTTGACCAGATGATTGCGCAGTTACAATTTCTTGAATGGGCAGAGTTTGCAGGTGCACGTTACGGCACTCCCAAGGAACCAATCGAACATTGGCTAGATCTGGGTAAGAATGTGCTTCTCGAGATTGAAATTGAAGGAGCGCGTCAGGTGCGAAGAGTTGATCCGAAGGCGATTCTTGTCTTTATCGCGCCACCATCGTGGGAGGCGTTAAAAGAACGGCTAATCGGCAGAGGGACAGATTCACCAGAGCGCCAAGCCGCCAGGCTCGCCTTGGCCGAGATTGAGATGGCTGCAACGAGCGAATTCGACCATATCTTGGTAAATCACGAGGTCGGCCCACTCATCGAAGAACTGGTATCCTTGGCGACTTCGCACCAAGTGTGACCTATATTCTGGGTTACTTGAACTTCCGTAGAGTTTTAAGAAAGAGGCACCGATGAGCTCAATCTCGAATATGGATGGAATCACTAACCCGCCCATCGATGAACTCCTTGATAAGGCCGGTTCAAAATATAGCCTTGTGCTCTACGCAGCTAAGCGTGCACGTCAAATCAATGCTTATTACTCACAGCTAGGCGAAGGCCTCCTTGAATATGTTGGCCCACTTGTTGAGACATATGTTCATGAGAAGCCGTTGTCGATCGCTCTCCGCGAGATCAACGAAGGACTTCTTACTATCGAAAACCTTGAGCCTAAGGCTCCAGAAGCTACCGCTTAACCTGTAGCTCTCTCAAAGATTTAGAGATGTTCCCTCGCGGCCGAGAAGTAATCCTCGGTGTCGGCGGGGGAATTTCTGCTTATAAGAGCGCAGATCTCATCCGCAGGCTTCAAGAACATGGTTTTCTAGTAACAGTTATTCCTACGCGCTCGGCCCAAAATTTTATTGGCAATGCAACATGGGCAGCACTGTCGGGTAGACCTGTTCATGATGACTTATGGAGTGAGGTTCATAGCGTTCCTCATATCGAACTTGCGAAGAAGGCTGATGCCATAGTCATCGCCCCAACGACCGCAGATCTACTTGCTCGACTTGCAGCAGGGCGAGCTGATGATCTTCTAACGAACGTGGTGATTGCATCGACTGCACCGCTGGTTCTAGTACCTGCGATGCATACAGAGATGTGGCTCAACCCGGCGACGATAGCGAATGTAGATCTCCTAAGATCTAGGGGGGTGGTAATCGTTGAACCAGATGAGGGTCGCATGACCGGGTCCGATACTGGAGTAGGTCGTTACCCTGAATCAGTAAAAATTATTGATGCTCTCACTCTCACTCTGAATACAAAAGCTGACTTGATCGGCGTCTCGGTTCTTGTCACCGCAGGCGGGACGCAGGAGCCAATAGACCCGGTTC
>Ga0114964_10001812_pt1 | contig 15493 bp, 9 predicted proteins | sample C_131016_MF_Meta_FD_92638 | JGI IMG/M metagenome (GOLD analysis project Ga0114964, IMG submission 92638) | Freshwater microbial communities from Lake Croche, Canada to study carbon cycling - C_131016_MF_MetaG | ecosystem: Environmental > Aquatic > Freshwater > Lake | place: Lake Croche, Canada... | reverse complement strand
ATAATCGTACGGAATACGCGAGTACCTGTAGTACCGTATACATAGGAAGTTGTTCCAAATGTACCTGAGTATGAGGTGTTAGCATAAGTACCGCCAGTGCCAGTAGCACCGTCAGCAGCGTTGAACATACGTGGAGACTCTACGAACATAGCGCCTTCGTAAGTTCCGATAGTTCCTGGCCAGAATTCGCCAGCACCTGTCTCGGAATACTTGTGGTCATCGCGCCATCCGCCTGAACCAGTCTCAGCACGAAGGTCGTGTGAAACTTCTGGGTGGATACCAACATAGTAGAACTCACCTTGGCGAGGAACAACTTTGTTAGAGCGCAACTTGGCAACTGCGAAACGGATATCGCGGCTCTTGATAGTGTCTGTTGCCAGAACCTTACCTTGAGTTACGCCACCTGTGTAGCCTGTGCCATCGAGGTTAGTGACTAGAGCGCCACCAACTTCTGCAATACCGTAGGTTCCGCCAACAAGTTCATTGAGAGCAACTGTGTCTAGGGAGTCTGCCATATTGAAGGCGATGATGTCAGCAATTGCTGGGTCAACATCGGATAGTGAGAAGAGTTCCAACTTGCGAGTAGCCATGGAAGCATTACCGTATTCGTTAAGAGTAACAGAAACGGTTGTTGTGTTACCAAGTGCTACTGCATCTGGGTCGACTGTCTCAGACAGTGGAGTAGATGCTTGAGCCATATCAGAGTAAATCTGAAAGACAACACTTGAGCCAGGCATAGCCTGTTGTACTGGACGCTTATCCGCGAGGTCGCGGACCATAGGCACAGCACGAAGCGCAAATTCTACATAGCGGTCATAAGCGGTTTGTACTAAATTAGTACCAATCGTTGACGTACTATTGTAAGCATTGGCCATGTGTTCACCCCCTTCTTAGGGTTGTTAGTGTTAAATGGGTTAAAACTTCCGACGACCTGTACTCTGTCCTTCACCACGAAGTGAATCGAGTTCGTTCCTCGTGAGATTAGGGTTGCTTAACTTAGCAAGCAAGTCAGCATCCTTTGTTGGACTAATTGCAGTCTCCGTAGCATTATTAATACGCTGGTAGTTTCCTGCATTTTCTGATTTGGTTTCGTCGGAGGAACCAGTTTCAGCAGAGAAACCGAAAACGTCAGCGTTTTCAGTTAGCCATGCAGCAACCTGGTCGGGTGTACTTACATCACTAGGAATAAACTTAGCAACTTTGCTAGGTACACCCTTTGATTCCAGTACGTCTTTAACGCTACGAGAACGCAGTTCTGATTGAGTTGTCGCGTTACTCTCTTTCAGTTCTTTATTTTCCCTCTGCAGGCGCTTGAGCGCTTTGCGAAGGTCTGCTGGAACTTCACCCGTAGGTGTTCCATCATTAGTATCGTCTTCGTAATCGTCTTCTTCGTATTGGTTCGCCATTACGGCACTCCCTTGTTTAGAATGAACGCAGACCACATCAACATACAGGGGAGTATATTGATGGCTTCTACTACCAGTCTTTATTACATAGCGCCAATGCTGGTGGATTGGGCAGGCTTAGTTGTTAGAGAACGCCAGTACTATCGCTGTAGAGGCTTCCCTTGGCGGCTCCAGCGGAGCCAGAGAACTCATTGGTTTCTCTTGTATTAAGTGCTCGCATTTGCTGTTCAGCATACGCTGCACCCGCTAGACCGAAGGTTGAGGCTACAAGGTTTTGACCCTGTGCTCCAGCGTCTCCACCAAATCGGGCTGCGATGCCTTGTTCAGGTGCAATGTTGAGAGCGATATTCTGGAAGCCTTGTTGGGCTTGTGCCTCTGTAATATTCTGTCCGTAAAGATTCTGTGCTGTAGTAGCCGAGATGCCCAAGCCTTGCTTAGATGCTGCTGAGCCGATGCCAGCAGAGATTGCCTGCTTTTCTAGTAGAGGCATTGCTGCTGTTGGGTCAAGTACGTGGGCAATCATCTGTCCAGATGTAAGACCATAATAATTCTGTAGGGTCTGTGTATAGAATGGGTCAGCATTAGCAATTGATTTGGCTGCTAAAGCAACACGCGCATTAAGTTCAGTAGGTGACACATCACCACCAATAAGGGCAGTCTGCATATCTTTAGTCAAATATACGCTAGTATCAATACCTGCTGCTCTAAGAATCTGGTCATGTGCTGTTTCTGATGCAATATAGTCAGCAGGAGAAAGGGCGGCTAGTCCACTCTTAAGACGTTGAGCATTACCAGCAAAGCGACTCTTATATGCATCACTACCTTGAAGTGTTAAACTAATCATATCTTGACCAACACCAGTAGTTGCTAGACCTTTAAGTTGGGAAAGAAAGGCTGCAGACTCAGGTGTATAATTACCCTGTGCGTCTCTTTTGGTAACTCCCCAGATTTCAAATTGCTTTGCCATTAACTCATAGATACTTATACGACTTGCTGCTAACTCATCAGCCTTAGCCTTGGCTGCTGCTTCGTCGGCAGTTAAAGGAGTCGCATCAGTTGTAGCAGTAGTGACAGGATAGCCAGAACCATCTTGACCTGGAGTATAACTATTATCACCAGCAGGGGAACCACGGTCGCTTAGACCATTAAGTCCAGTTAAATCATTTGGTGTTACATCTGCAAAGTTTTCATCACCAGTACCAACATCAAATGTTGGGTCATAAACAGGAGCAGTTATGGTTGTTCCTTTAGGAACGCCGAAGTCTGCTGGGGCTGTCACGGTTAATGCTGATGACTGTGCATCTGCATATGCTTGTGCATCTGCTGCTGCTTTATCTGCTGCTGCTTGTGAATCTGCGCGTAGAGTAGCCATTAGGAAACGAAGCCCCAATCCTTGCCAACTTGATGCATCATAGCAGCAGCGGTATCTGTTGCATTAAGGGTTTTATCCCAACCCAAAGTTGGGTCATTGCGTATTGCTGTAGCAAAGTCTGTTGTGGTTCCATCACCTTGTAATGCTGCAGCAACCTTAGCGCCCACTCCCGTGGTACTAGATAGGTCGATTTTATCTGCTGTTGTCTCGAGTAAATTGGCTGCCGTATTGATATATGGCGCAGCCATAGAACGTAGGGATATCCCAGCCTGTATCTGAGCGGCATACTTAGGAAATGCTGCTGCTGCTTGGTTCTTAAGTTGTCCATAATAGAAATCTATATTAGCACCAGGAATGCCATCATTGATAGCCTTGGCTGCATCAGTAAAGAAGTTACTGCCACCCTTGAGTAGCAAGTTATTAAGACCTAAATCATTAGCATAAGCCTTAAGTTGGTTTACATTTACAGCAAAATTACCACCCATATTAATTGGGTCTATCTTAGATTTATGTGATAGGTAATTTCCAATTGCTGTTGCATTGGGGCTAACACCAGTAGAATAATAATTCTGTAGTACCCACTCAGGAACAGGTGGGTTCTTTGTATCTGGCTGGTATGGCACTCCGCCACGTTCTGTAACAATCTGACCATTAGCATCCAAGACTAGTCTGCCTGTGGGGTTATCTGCAGTTTGACCTAGCAGGGCTGGGTCAATATTTATACCCCATTTAGTAATTAAATCCTGGGTATCTTGCAATGCTTTATTATATGAAGCAACCCAATTGCCCTTGCCATTACCTAGTTTTGCTTCCTGCGAATCCCTAAATGCACTGGTATGCGATGTATAATATCTACTGCCTTCGTATAATTGCTGCCAAGCAGAATCAGTAAGTATTGCGCCTTTATTATTGAGAGCCTTACTAAAGATTGCCATTAAGTCTGGGTCAGAAGCAATAACTGCTGCTTCATTTGCATAATCTTTCTTGAATTTAGCCCAAGCCTCACCTTGACTTTGAGGAATTCCTGCTGCTTTATCTGTTGCTAATTGTTTCGCTTTAGCAGTGGCTGTAGCGGCAGTTGCTGCAGCAGTTGTTTTTGCCAGATTGGCTGCATCTTGTAATTTCTTTTGTGCAGCAATTCCCTCGGGGCTTGTTGCTGCTACTGCACTATCAAGAGTTGTATCCTTTTTAGTTGCTGTTGTATTATATGTAAACCCACCCTTAGCATCAAGGATTGGCTTGCCATTAGCATCTAATTTAAGAGTTTTAGCCTGGTCAACTTGGTCAGGATAATTAGCGTCCTGAGTAATTTTTGTAGTTGCTGGTTCCTGAGTCTTGCCAGTGATAGACCCTTCTAGATTCTGGGCAGCAACTTTATCAAAAGTTGCATATTTATCAATCTTTGTTTGGTAGTCATCAAATACATTTTTTAATTGCTTTTTAGTAATACTACCATAATGATTTAAATACTGAGTAAATGTTAATGTTAATTGTTTTGTTGCTTCTGTAGCAAGGCGTTGCGCTGCATCACTTTCATAAGAATGTTGCACAAGCGTATAATCTATAGGGATACTTGGCTTTGATACTTCTGGCTTTGTTTGAGCAGCCTGAAATGCAGCAAGGAGGGCATCTAATTGAGCAGAACTAGTAGTATCAGCCACTGAATGCACTCCTAAATTTGTTATCGGATTGTTGCATTAGGTCAAAGTACTTAGATGCCGCGCCATAAGACCTGGCATCTGCAGTACCTTGAATTAGACTTGTAAGGAATGATTGTGGGTCTACACCCACATTAGTTGAAGCATTAGTTGTCTGACCCTTTTTACCAAATCCTATACCCGTATCTTGGTAGGTTACACTACCTGAGGAATGGCTAGGGTTAGCAGCTTCTGCGGCAAGTAACTTACCACCTAGGTATTGTATCTCCTCTGGCGTAGCAAAACGACCAGTAAGTTGCTGCATAAGGCTATTAACCATAGACATAATATCAGGCTGTGATGTCTGAGCCGTATTTGTTGAATCACTATATGAGGGAGTGAAGTATGCATTATTCGTTCCACCACCAAGCGCAGTTTGCGCAGCATTAAATTTGGTCTGCACTGGTGTTAACGACACACCCTGTCCCGCTGGTACCTCTGTCATGCCCGCTGGACTTATAGCCATTATACCACCCTCTTGAATACGCCATTAATAACATTAGCCAGTTCTGGCGTGTCTATGGCTTGCTGCATTAGATAGTCATACCATTGATTTTTAATTTGTGAATATAGTGGGGTTACTCTAAGAGTACCCTGAATCTTATTTTGTTCTAATTGTCCATGATAATCAGCATAACTATCAAGTAAATCTGCTATACCCTTAGACTGAACGCTAGTACCCAATTTGCCCATAGACCTAATTGTCTGCAAGTCTGCCAATGCTTTGTCAGCATTTAACTTGCGGTCAGTATTTTTATAGTCTGCATACCAGATAGGATTGCTTTTGCCATAGTCTAATGTTACTTGATTCCAGGCAGCAATATTAATTGATGTCTGGTGCCTGTTACCAGAAGCGCGAGATTCTAATGTAGCAGCCTCATAAGCCTTAAGTTCTGGTGCTATATCAGTCCAGCCTTTAGCAATATTAATAGCATCCATAAACTGTGTAGGTGTCTGCTGACCTCGTAGATGGTCTGCAAGCAACTGAGCCTCTACCAATAAAGCATTCTTACCATCTGTAATTTGTGGCACCAGATAGGCTGCACCCATTGCATGGTCGCTAGCCATAAGGTCTTTATTATCTTTAAGCCACGTTACACTTGAGTTTGCCAAGGGAATATATGCTCCACCAGCACCAGAGTTGGTGCGAGCAACGGTATAAGAAACAGCATGTGAACCATGCTCAGCCATGAAATGCGCTGTAGCCTCTGGGAGTTTCATACCTTTACCACCTTGTGAAGTCGGTAGTGTTAGATTAAGAAACTCAGAGCGAAGAGATTGTAGGTCTTTATTATATACGTCATTAGACACGCTAGGCGCTAATGGTAATAAAAACGAAAACAATCCCTTAACAATAAGGTTGGTTCTAGCATTCATTTTAATCTTATCAAGAACTGCCATTTGCTGAGATGGTGTCATCTGAGCATAATTATCTAGATAACCATGATAGTAGGCTGCAGCCATTGAAGAAAGAATAGCATTGTGCACTGTATTTTCTTGCTCATTAGCATTAAGACCATTCCATATATCACGCATCATTGAGTTAGGAATGATAGCATCTATAATACCATTGGTTGTGAAACCCTTGCTGTTAGGGTCTAATGGATTAGCACCCGTAGCAACGTTAGCCACTCTGTTTAGAGCATAGAAATCTGGAAATGTTTGTGAAAGATTAGTTAACAACATATTAACATGTGTACCAACACCAGGCAATTTTAATTCTGGAAGTACAGATACAAGTGATTGCATGCTGCCTGTTACAGATGTTGGCATACCTGAAAACTGGCTAAATCCAAGAGCATTAGCAGCACGTGCTATTGCGTTACCCCATTCACCCATAATAGGGTAAACGATATACTTGGTACCATTGGCATCAGTATGAACAAATCCAGGGTTATTTATACCCTGGTTAATCATTTGAAAATCACGAAATGCTTGTGGGTTATTTGTAATAAGACGACCAACACGCTTCATTGCCTGCTCTTGAGCGAAGTAAAATGGCAATGCAGCCCTATGTAGGACGGCAACCTGTGAACGCAAAGCAGGATTATGGATGAGTGGAATCATCTGTTTCACTGCATTTTGACCAGCCATGCGTAGGGCGTCATCACGTGTAAGCAGACCCTTTTCAACCATTGAATCAAAGTTACGATAGTTTTCGTAAAGGTAATGATTAAAGATTGGTTCACGTGAGATATAATCAATCATTGGACTGATGATAAGTCGATGTCCACCGTCAGTCATACGTTCAAGCAAATTAGACATCGTTGGCTGATTTATCTTACCAACAACCTTTAATGGACTAGATGAAATTGGAATCTTTTTAAGGTCATCTGCCATTGTTATCTTTTGCTTAGCAATGTTATTTAAAGATTTAGTGTTGATAAATCCATCTGGACCTTCAACCATACCACGAATACGCTCAACCTGATTACCCGCAAAAGATGCTGGAACACCTTCACGCATTCCTACGCTATATGGGCGTTGTTCGGAATATGTTGTTGGGTCTTCAATCCTCTTGGTATGTAATGTAGTAACCTTCTGCCACTTCTGGTCATTAGTTAAATCTGACCAACCCTTTTTTGTTGATAGATTTAAGAAATCTTTAGCGATATCTTGAGATGTTAATTCCCAGCGGTCTTTGGTTAAGTTCAGTGCTAGATAGTTATGATAGTTAGCCTCTGTACCGCCAAATAAACCCATGATGTTTTGTCCTGGTACAGTAGGAGAACCTACTGACTGAATCATTTGATGTGCTTCATCTTCATATGCATGGTTATAACGTGCATCATGAGCAGCAGATGCCAAAGGAGGCAATGCTTGTCCACTCATCAAATCCTGGAAATCAGCAATAACCTGTAATTTATCTTTTGCTATATAAGGAGCCATCTTTGATGATACATAACCAAATGGCTTTACATTAGCCTTTGCTGCGCTAAGTACACCTTTGATAGATAGTTCTTTTTCAGCAGCAGTCAAACCTTTGATATGGTTATCAAAATCAGCAAGGAATTTGGTTACAGCATTAGATTTAACTATGCCGTCGCTACCATCGGTTAATGCTTTAGCGTCTTCTGGAGTAATACTCTCAGTTAACTTATGCTCCATATGCTTAATCATAGCCTCAGAAACATTATAACGTCGAGCATTTGAGGCTACAGCACTTTGAATATATTGACCAAGACCATGACGCATTACTTGGTGAAGAGCCTCATTGGAGGCTACACGGATACCAAAGCCTGTTGTAAATAGCACCAAAGGTGCAAAGATTTTCTCCGTATATCTAGTGGCATAATCATCACCCTTAATATACAGTTTATTATACGCATTAGCATTACGTATTTCAGTGCGAAGGGCTTTATAATCTATGATGCCATTAGTGCCATGTTGGTGTTCAACCATAGCAACAGATATTGGGTCATTAACCTTTGTAACTTTACCATTAATATTAGTACTGGGTTGCATTTCTGTTGGTCCCAATGGTCCACCCTTTACGGTATTGCCATAAAGACCAGGAGTTCCTTCTCTGCCTTTTGCGCTACGTTGAGCCTGTGACATAACACGCTCAAAGAATGGGTGGTAATCGGCAATACCGCCAGCCTTAATGGCTTCCTTGACAGCAGCAGAATAGTAGTCTACTTGCTTTGCTGTGGTTTTAGCAGTAAGAATCTTTGCTACATGCTCAACAGCAACTTTGTACGGCATTGTATAAAGAAATTGGCTAAGCATAGCCTGACCAGCATCTTGGTTAGTGAACTTAAGTTCCTTACCAGATTGCACAAGCGTTTTATCATTAATAGTAAGAGCCTTATAATTTGTATAAGTTCTTATCTTGCCAGCAAAAGCATTGCTTATTTGCCATTTACCATCAACTACACTATAAAGACCGCCAGCAAGCATTTGTGAGCGTTGCTTTCCAGTTGCTTCATCTACAAGTATATTGCCATCATTATCTTTTACGGCAACTTTTTTAGGCAATAGCAAATTGCGTTCTTCGTTAAAGGAAGTATCGCCAACTTTTTGTCTATTCTTGGCAATCCATTCGTTTGCTCTAGCGCGTCCAAGAGTCATAGTTGGAAGAGTTAGTTTGCTATTAGCGCCAACTGTTTCACCGAGATTATCAATCTCTTTTGAATAGGCAACATCACCCAAAGTCTTAATAAAACTAGAAGCATCCTTTGCCTTGGCAAGTTCATTTGCCATAAGTTCAGTAAATCCAGAGGCAGGAAACAGTCTTTGAATTTCAAAACCATTCTTTACGCTAACGGCTGTATCAACAGCGCGAGCGAAAGCAGCATTGTTGGACCCAATTGGATTAAGTAACCGTGGGATTTGTTTAACCCATGATTCTTTTCCTGCACGATAAGCATCTAGCATACCAGCAGTATCTGTAGTTACTCCAGCAGAAGATTTAAGAAAGTTAATAACTGCAGGGGACTGTTGCGCCCATTTCATTGTTGATGTTATCTCTGGTTGCAACTTGCCATTAACTTTTTGCCAAAGATACTCTGGCTTGCCCGTTACAGGGTCTAATATTTCTTTACCATCTGCACCAAGTTTGGTTGCTTGGCGAACGAATCCACCGTTTTTAGTTATAGAGCCTATCTTGCCAAGGAGCATAAGTGGGTCTGTTTTAAAGTCAAAAGCAATATCTACTGCACCTGAAACAGTCTGTCCCCAGCCATGCTGGGCATCTTGAAGAGATTGAAAACCTGGAACTTTACCAATAAAGTTAGTGACAACCGCACCTGGATTGGCTATATAATTAGGGTCATTAGATTTATCATAAGAGTCTTTGTAGTTAGGTACTAATGTACCGAGCAATTGACGCTCACCAAAGCCCATGATATCTGCACCCAGTGAGGCACCGAGTGCTGCTCCAGCAACAGAACCTTCTGGACCAACAAAAGAACCAGCAACGCCTCCACCAACAACACCTAGTGTTGCTAGCAAACCTGGGCCAACTCCGTGGTCATGGTATACTGCATTAATAAACTTAAAGTCTTTTTGCATTTCTTGCATACCCTTATTGGACCAATTCATAATGGTCGACATGGCAGGGATTTTTCCAGCAGTTTTAATAACTGCACCAAGAACATTTTTAACATCACCAATAGCAGATGCCCATAGGCTCTGGGAATTATATGTATCTTGATGCTTTTGCACAGCATCCCACGTTCCTTGAACATGACTTGTTGCAGCAAGTGTACCAGCAACCGCAGGGTCGCCAGATTTAATTGCTTCTGCCGTTAATGCTGGTTCTCTTTGAGCCATCCAGGGGTAATTTGATACAACATCATTAGCCGAATTTACAGGTTGTCCTGGTGTAGTCATACTCATAGACTAACCTCCAAGTGATTGAGCCAATTTAACCAATGCTGGTGATGCATCTGGATGAGATGCTAATGATTGCACGACTTGCTTAGCCGATGTCCCACCCTGTTGTCCTTGTGGGGGTAGCCCTAATGATGCCATATTCGGACCTGTGCCAGAATCTGCTCCAGATGTTATTGGCTCATTGGGTCGCTGTGTTGGTGCCGTTAGTGGTACTACTTGGTCTTGAGACTGTGCCATCTGTGGTTGCCCACCTTGTGGTGCTCCGCTTAGAGATGGTGTGGCAGACATAGGAGCACCCTGTTGGATACCCATCAATCCGCCATCACCATAATCTCCACCCGCAACATACCGTGCGGTCTGCTTAGAAGCAGGACCGCCATCGGTACGTTGTGACAATGCACCAGGACCGCTCTGTACCGCTGGCTTACTAGGTTGTTGATACCCGCCTGCTGGCATGATTTACCGTCCCTTGGTTATTGTAAAATGGTTTACTTAGCGCCTGCGTTTGTTCCGCCGATGCCTGATGGCTGTACTGAATACTTAATTTCAGATGCGCCTGGAGTTGCTGGACCAGACTTCTTTTGTAGGCTTGCACCTTGTACTGGTGCGGAACCATGTCCGCCCTGCATTGGTGGCTTTGGGACATTAACTGTCAAGTTGCTTTTTGTTGCCATGATGTATCTCCTATAGGGTAGTTGAAACCAGCCTCGTCAGACTGGCGATGAGCGGCGAACACCAGCGGCAAGCGATGGTGAACCCGAACCTGAAAGTCCTGCAAGCAATGTTTGCATAGCAGGTGGTGCAGCATTAGCCCCTGGTGGAGCCGATGGTGAGCCTGGCGCGCCCATACTTGGCGCTTGCCCAGGATTTTGCTCAACACCAGGGGGACCTTGAGGCTCAGGAGGAGGAGGTGCGAACGCTGCCTGAACCAAATCTTCTAGCATCTTTCCTTCTTGGCGACCTTTAATAACAGAAGCCATAGAGGTAAGAATCTTGGAAGGGTCTTGCCCTTGCATTACCATTTGAGGTAGCGCCCCAGCAAGAGCGCCTAACATACCAAGTGTAGCATCACGAAGTTCTTCAACTTCGACTTGTTGACCTTCTGCTGTAACATTGAGTTCCCAAGGCATTTGTCTACGGAGAAAGTCGCGCGAAATCAATTTGTCGCCGCGAGCCTGTAATCCAAAGACCAATGCTCGGTTGGGGTCTAGCCCAGCCATAAGCCCATAAGTAACGTCGCAATAGTAGTCTCCTGCGATATCCTTCTTTGGGGTGTAGTTAATTTCATAAGCAGCGCCAGCATTGATGCCGCGTACTTCTTTTTTAACATCGGGCCATAATGTCTCATCCATCTTGAATGCGATGAACATGACCTTACGGAATGTCTCAGCAAGAATAGCCTGAGCAGTTTTAATCTGAGTGTCAAAGCCACCCATAAGGGCTTGAACGCCCTTGCCTGTTACGATAGAACCTGATTGCTGTCCAAGGCGACCCTCTGGGTAGCGTGAACCACGCATAAGTTCTGCATCGAGTTGAGCACCTTCTTGGAAGACTCCAGGTGGTACTTCAATAGAGACACGACGAATCTTCTCAGGACTTGATGAACGGATAACCGCATCAGGTCCAATCTCAAGTTGGTTAACATCTGCTGGCAAAGCAAAAGGAGCCTGAACAGACTTCTGTGCTGCTTCCAACTGTAGGTTGGCAAAGCGCCCACGGGCTACCTGTACCCACATGATATCATCAAACTGTCCACGTTGGCTATTCTCATCCACTCCTGGACGTACAGCAAGTACAACAGGAATCTCATCAAGTTCATTCTTAGCATGAACCAAAACTAGGTTGTTACGCTCGGGAAGGAAGAGGTAGGTCTGGTCCTTATCCTGGTAACGGTACATCTCCATAGTACGTTCAGAAGTTGCCTTCTCGTACTTGTTGCGAATCTGTCCCTCATACTCAGGGAACTGGTTACACAAGTCCCTTACGGTCTTGAGGTAATGCTTTGAGTAAGAAATCAAACGACCAAAGCGGTCGAACTCAGGATATGCGCCGACGGGAGACTCAACACGAATCATTGGTCGGTTGTTTTCATAGTCTGGTTCAATAATAAAGGGCAGCATACCAAAGGTAATGTAATAATCTGCACCTGAGTACATCTTGGTCTGCAAAGAGCATGTGTCGCGGTAACCCGCAGCAATCATACTACGCTTATCTGCCTTCTCGCGTGCTTTATCTGATGATATATCAGTGGTCATGCAGGCAAATGTGGGCAAAGGAGCAATTACTTCTGAGATATCACGGGCAGCAACATCAATGAAGTTGGATACCATAGGCTTTGGGAAGTCCTCAGAGAACATTCCAGGGAAAACGCTAGCAATATCGCCTTTGCGAATAGCCATAAGGTCTGCCCAGCGTGAATCACGTAAGTGATTGTGCTGACGCAGTTTGCGTACCCTCTCCGAAACTTCATCAATTGTAAGTGCCATAGAAAGTACCCCCATTCTGCGTTAGTTTATCTTGCAACTTCTGGTACTCGTCCAAGTTAACGACCTTACGTTTTGCTAGGTCGCCCCTAGTGGCGTATGGATTCTTAACAATGCTTTCCTGATAAGCCCCAGTTTGAGTTAGGTACCCTCTCATCTGAGTTTCAGCAAACCATAAAGCCATCGGACCGTCAGATTTGTTCTTTGTCCCTGGCGACCAGGTGACTAACTGCTCAATGAGCGCTTTAACAGATTCTGAATCGGTCCTAGGTAACTCTATTAGGTTATCGCCTAAGTGCTTGCCATTGCTATCTACATGCCCAAAGAGGGTAGAGACAGAAGCAACACCAAATTCGATATCCATCTTGTTCGCACCTGTGTAGTGCTGAACAAGTCTGATGCCTCGCGTAGCGAGGAAAGCATTAATTTGTTCATCCTGGGTGAGGAATAACTGAAAAGCGTTCTTTTCAATAACCCATACTTTGGGATTGTACTTGGTTGTCCAACTAAAGATAAGTTCACGAATCTTAGCGGGGGTTGGCGCGGTCATCTTAGAACATTCTAGGACGTAGCGCTTCTGTGTTTTGTTATCTCCCGCATAGACAATTGAGAACGTGTCTCCCGACATGGCTGGGTCCATCGAGCAAATAATATAGGGTTGCTGTTCCATGTGTGGATGCCCTGGAGCATTGGGCACAAGAGGACCAGAAGCCCTCATGCCAGATACGGAACCCTGTACGGCTTCCTTATTGAAGATAGCCTCAGAGGAAACATCCTGCTGCTGGTAAACCATAGCCCAGGTGCGAGCCTCAAGGATAGCACGACGCTTCTTAAGGTGTGGACCATCCCAACGGGGATAAAGACTATTCTCATCTGGCTCAGTTGTATCCTTAAGCCAAGGACGGTCTGACTTGGGCCAGAGGGTTACCCACTTAATTGGGTCATCATCAACCTCAAGGATGGCTGGCATAGCCAGATATGTCCAAGGAGATTCACCCTCAGGGTAGCGCTGAGCATTACGAAGTTCTTTATAGAGGTCAATAGGGTCAACCCTAGTACCTACAATGAACAACTTACTAAAAGGTCCTAGACGAGTTACGCAGTCCTGCTGAATCCAACGCATCTGCTTCTCATACTCTCCAGCATTGGAGAGGGTAACACAGTCATCAAGAATGATAAGGTCGCAACGAGCACCATAGATATGACCACCAATACCAAGAGCCTGGATGGTTGGGTCCTTCTCATTGGAGTCACGGGCTAGGTAAATCTCCGTGTTGGTCCATTTGTCTGCTGTGGCTTTCCAGCCTTCAGCGGGGGCAAACTTCTTCTGAAGTTCTATCCAGGTTGGGTTTGTCATTCGCTGCTTAATAGCATAGAGAAACTCGGCTGCCATCGTCTGCGTCTTTGAAACAATTTTTACACGAATATTGGGGTCAAGACATACCCGATACGTCACATAGTCGATACTGACGGTCATGGACTTTGCATGGTCGGGCGGTATGTTGATAAGAACATACTGACGTTCACCTGGCTCGTAAGTCATGGCTTCGTGTAGCCACCTTGGGTCACGGTCCTCAAGGAGGTCAATCATATTGAGTTGGTGTGCGAAGGTCTTGGAGTTGAGGTATTTGCTTCTAAAGTCTTCAAAGGAGATATTGGCATCCTCACCGAGGATAGCCCCTTCTCTCTTTTGGATTGCTCGCGCTAGTTCGATGGCTTGCTTGAAGTCAGCATCTGATGACCTATAGTATTCATAGGATTTTACAGACTTACCTGCAGCCTTGCAGGAATCCTCTACACTGTGCCCTTGGGAGATGAGTTGGACGATAAACTCTTTGGCTTTGTCAATGGGCATACTAGACCCTGCAGGGGTCTGAAACCTCTTAGGTTTGTCTATCGCCACTGTTAGGTTCTCCTACTGTTGGTACCCTAATTTGGGGTATTGTTTAGGGTGCCCTTTAGGGCAGAACTCTCCCAATGATTAACATTATATTTGTATATATTATTATATATTATCAGAGTGCGTAGCCTTAAGCGAAGCACTCTTACGATTGCTTCTTTTATTTTCTTATCTATATAAGAGAACCTGTATATTTGACCTAAAACCAACATTTATTTTAAAATACTTTCTATATGTGACTGACGTCACACAATCCTAGTACTATATGTCCTATTATGTATGTATATCCCCCCTATAATAATAGTAGGTGTCTCTCGGGTTTTATAAGAAATATTTTGTGGGATAATACATATACTTATTACTCCCCATTAAAACCCCCTGGGTCGTTTCCGTTCTCAGGAATCTCTAAGGTTACTTTGCAGTAACTCTCAGCATAGTTTTCCCCATGTTATCCACAGCGGGAGGCGTATCGAACAGATGTTCGAGTATTATCTTTCTCAGCATATTCTCAGCATAATCTCAGACTAGGGGAGCGCTTGCATCCTGTGGATAACTATGCTAGACTATCCACATGTTATACACAGCTGTGGATAAAGGGTGTGGATAAGTATAATACTAGATAGGGGTGCTAGCACCCCCTGAATCGAATTGACACCCTTACCCCTATCCACTAGTTTTGACCTAGTGGCATCCATCAGAGAAGCCACCTAATCGAAAGGCTCAATCATGACCAGCACCACAGAAGTTCAAGAAGTAATCACGCTGAATTCAGCGGTCGAAGATATCTACGTCAATCACATCAACGCGGGAATTGAGAACAACGGAAATGATCAGCAGACAGTACGCGACTTAGCATCACTTATTGAATCCAAGGTAGTTACAGCGGACGACATGAAGGCCACCATCAAGGCAATCTGGGACGATACGAAAATTAAGACCTGCACCATCAAGGCAGGTCACGTTCAAGACCTAGCCGTCACCGTCTACATTTTGGATACCGTTGCGGGCGCTGAAGAAGAGAAGTTAGGAACTATCCTTACCCTTGCCACTCGCGTCCGTAAGGATATCGGCACTAAAGGGTTCAAGGCTCACGTACAGAAGAACAAGGCTAGCGTGAAAGCATTACGCGACGCGACACGCTCGACAGCCCAGAGCCAAGCAGACAACGCGCATGAAGACACGCTAGATGCCTTGGCAACCTATGACATGACTATCGAAAGTGTGTTGGAAGGGATGAAAGTATTCCTTGCAGGTCATAAGGATATTGAAGTCACAGACAAGCCACTTCTCAAGGGTGT
>Ga0114964_10001811_pt1 | contig 15495 bp, 8 predicted proteins | sample C_131016_MF_Meta_FD_92638 | JGI IMG/M metagenome (GOLD analysis project Ga0114964, IMG submission 92638) | Freshwater microbial communities from Lake Croche, Canada to study carbon cycling - C_131016_MF_MetaG | ecosystem: Environmental > Aquatic > Freshwater > Lake | place: Lake Croche, Canada... | reverse complement strand
CTTGATCACTCGAGACTCCATGCCCAACAGTTCCCGCTAAGAACGGGCATTCATGAGGCGGTGGCTTTGATGGAGAAAAGCATCCAGTGGTTTGATCCTTTGGCCAAGGCCAAGGGACTGGCACTTTATGTGTGGATGGATGTGCCAGAGCCTTGTAGCTTGGAGGTGGATGCGCTGCGATTGACCCAGATTTTTTCCAACTTGCTCTCCAATGCAATCAAGTTCACCACAACAGGGCATGTCTTGGTGCATGCTCAAGTGCGTCGACACACCGTGCTGCGCCCCAACCCTGTGTCCCATGCCGTCTCCCAAGACCTCGAGGATCAACTGGTGGTGAAATTCATCGACACCGGCCCGGGCATTGCCAAAGCGCATTGGCCCTTGCTGTTTGTGCCCTTTAGTCAAGTCGGTGACTCTCGCATCACGGGTGGCTTGGGGACAGGTCTGGGACTGTCCATCGCTCACCAACTCACGACTTTGATGGGTGGGCATTTGAAAGTGAGCTCCGTGGTGGGCGAGGGCAGTGAGTTTGAGCTGAGTCTGCCGCTCAGATGCAAGCGTTCCAGTGACCTCGATGAGCCACTTGGACCCAGACCCCTTGGCTCAACACTTGTGACAGAAGGGGAACAACATCCGGATAGCCGTCAAGCATGGGTTTTGGGTTTGTCATTTGAAGACGAATTGCTTCAAAGAGCTGTGCAGTTTCACCTCCATGCCATGGATTGCCAGTTCGTGGTGCTTGAGTCCATGGGCACAAAAGAGGCCCAAAATGCCCAGCAGGCCCTTGTGGATTGCATCATGACCGATCACGCCGATTGGTCAAATGCAGTGTCTGCAAGGCCTCATGCGCAGCGTTTACAAAGCCTGTCACGCATCGAAGTCAAAAGCGATGGATTGCCCATTCAACTGACGCCTCAGGTGTCTACCTCAGCGAGCGATCAAGTCATCCAACCCACCCTCATGTTTGCGCCATTCAGCCGCAAAGAGTTGACACTGGCTTTGGGCCAGGCGTTCAGACTCAATGCCACTGGCGAGAGTGAAGCCGTTGTATCCAACTCACTGTCAGCGCAAGAACATTCGGGCAATGATTTGGCCGGCTTGCGAGTCTTGTTGGTGGAAGACAATGTGACGCTCTCCTTGGTCTACCAAGCTCTGTTGGCCTCCATGGGCTGCGTGAGCGAGACGGCCGACAATGGCCAGCAGGCGTTGGCCTTGGTCTTGCATTCGGCCTTTGACTTGGTCTTGATGGACTGCCACTTGCCTGAACTCGATGGGTTTGAAGCGACCAAAGCGATTCGACGCTGGGAGCTTGATCTTGGGGTGAAGACGCGTTTGCCCATCATTGCTCTCACAGCTTCGGACGCCTTGGCGGACCAAGTGAAAAGCATCGAGTCTGGGATGGATGGCTTTTGCGCAAAACCGCTGACTCGAGCCCAATTGCTAGCCACCATCAAAAAAGCGTGCTCGGCACATGGCCCAGCACGCCACTGAAGCACTGAGCTTCAAAGGGGCTCAATGGCTTTATCGCGTCATGACGAAATCATAATCCAATGTGTAGAACTCGCTGGTCATTGTTTTGCCGTCTGGGGCGGTGCCTGATTGGTGGTGAACAAAGTCGGCAATGAGAGAGGGGCGAACTCCAAAGACCGCATCGCTATTGAGATGCACGCTGTTTTTGTCAAAAATATGGGTCACCAAGGTGCGGTGACCTGGGGCTTGCAGTCTGAAATGCAAGTGTGCCGGTCTCATGGTGCGGTTGGTGGTGGCGCGCAACATTCGAATGGCCGTACCGTCTTGAGGGATGGGGTAGTCCACGGGCAAGACCGACCAAAAGTGATAGCGTCCATCGGCGTCTGTCGTGAGTTCTGCCCGGGCCCAGGCGCCATTTTTGTCCATATCGTCTTGAACGTCATAAAGGCCACGGTCATCGGAGTGCCATACATCGATCACGGTGTGGGCAACGGGTTTGCCTTCTGTGTCTCTGATCACGCCTTGGGCATGCATGGGTGTGCCTGCAGCGCCGCCACTGATGTCGGTGCCCATCGCGAATTTGGGGGCATCTTCCAATAGGAACGGGCCCACCAAGGTGGCCTCGGTGGCGTGGGCGGGTTTGGGGTAGTCTTGTGTGACGGTGAGCATGGACAAGCCCAAAGCGTCAGAAAAAATCATGAATTCACTTCGACCGGGTGAGCACCATTTGCCCGATTCCTCCAGGTACTTGATGGCAAAGAGCCACTCCTCCGATGTGAGCTTTACTTCCTTGGCAAAGCTGTGGATGTGCTTGATCAAGGACAGCATGATTTCTTTGAGCCTGGGGTCAGGCGTTTGCTCATAACGCGCGAGTACCTCTTGGGTGATGAGGTCAGTGGCGTCATAAAGATTCTCGATGGTGTGCGCAGATTGAGGTTTTGAGCTCATTGGAATGCTCCTAGGTTGAGTGAAATACTGTTGAAGAGGCGTGGAAAAAACGTGGACCCAGCGTGAAGTCAGTGAGAATTCAGTGATAAAGCTACGATTGAAACTCTGTGGCCTTGTCCAACAAGTCTTGGGCCGGTTTGAGTTTGAATTTTGCAATTTTCATGGAGCCTGTGTGTGGCAAGCTGTCGACCAAGACCACATAACGTGGCCATTTTAAGGGCGATAAAACGGCCTGGGCATGGGCAAATACCATCGCTGGGGTGAGTGCGCTGCCTGTTTTGGGCACGACCGCAACCAGCACCTCTTCTTCCCCCAGAGAGGCCGGCACACCAATGCTTGCGCATTCTTGAACCTCTGGGTGGGAGGAGATGGCGGTGTCGATTTCTGCGCCCGAGAGGTTTTCGCCTTTTCTGCGGATGATGTCTTTTTTGCGGGTGTGGAAGAAGAAAAAGTCATCCTGATCGCGATAGCCCAAGTCGCCCGTTAAAAACCAGCCGTCTTTAAAGCTCGAGGTGGTTTGTCCCTCGTCTTTGTAGTAGCCTTGCATGATGGTGGGTGTTTTGACCACGATCTCACCCACTTCTCCACAGGGCATCTCCGCGCCTAACTCGTTCACAATTTTCACCTCGGGTGTGGCGATGCGGGGACTGGGGTGAGGGGAGATGCGTCCCATGCTGCCCAGTTTGTGTGGACCTAAAAAAGGGTTGCTGAGCACGCCTGGAATTTCTGTCATGCCGTAGCACTCAATCAGTGTGGGAACGCCAAATCGGTGTTGAAAGATGTCAAGCAAGTCTTGGTTCAATGGCGCCAAAAACATTTTGTGAATATGGTGATTGGCTCTGAACTCGGTGAGCGGTCTGCGCGACAAAATGGCCGCAGCCGACATGATCACATTCACCTGGGTGGCCCGCGTGTTGAGGGCCACACTCCAAAACTCGCTGGCAGAAAATTTGCGAACCAAGATCAACGTGCCACCGCAGGCCATGGCGCCGCCCAAGGAGTACATCAGCGCATTGATGTGAAAGAGCGGCAAGACACACATCATGCGCTCGTGCGGTTGCAAGAAAAGTCGGTGTACAAAAGCCTCAGCGGTGAGCAAATAGCTCGTTTGTGAATGCATCACCCCTTTGGGGAAACCTGTGGTGCCCGAGGTGTAAATGATGAGGCAAGTGCTTTGTGCGTTGCCATGGAGGGCCGTGTTCACAGGGGTGACGCTTTGCCAAGTCTGAATCAAGGACTCGCTCGCTTGGTCGTTGAGCACCCTCCAAGGCTTGGGGGTCATGCCAGCAACGGCTTGGTGGACTTTGGCTTGGACTGATTCTGAGCAGATCACTGCACACACTTGGGCGTGCTCAAAAATGTATTGTGCTTCAGAGGCTGCAAAGTCAGGGTTGCATGGCACCAAGATCACGCCCAAGTCACACGCTGCCAAAAAGAGCACGACGGTGCTGGGGTGGTTGTAGGACATGAGGCCCAAGCGGTCTCCTGCCTTGACACCTTGCAGGGTGAGCCACGTGCGTGCTCGCTCTCTCAATTGCAAGCACTGTGACCACGTCATCACATCGCCTTCGAACTCGATCATGGCCTTGTCTCCCAAGGCCAAGGCGCGGCGAGTGAAAAAATCATTCACCGAAAAATCATGTGCACCAAAACGCTCGATCACTTCAAGCGGTGGCGTCAGGGAGTTGGCGAGGTTCAAGTCTGAAGTCTCATCAGGGTTGCTGCAAGGCGGCGGGCAAGGGGCCGTCGTACTCGATGGCGTCTTCGGCGGCTTGGGCCAACTTGAAGCCGATGGGTCTGACTTGCTCTTCCAGCAGATGTGCGACCAAGCTACCAGTTCTGGCAAGGAGTGGGATGCCGCGCAAGGCGCCGGCTGGAAATCCAGCGTCCAGCAACACCGCAGGAATTGCACCCGAGACATTGAGGGGAAGTGCACGGCCATAGACCGAGGCGACTTGTTGGCTGAGGGTCTCCAATGCGCGGACGTGCTCACCCGCAATGCCCCACTCATGGGCCAAGGCGAGGAGCTTGTGCGCACGGGGGTCGCCTGCTTTGTGGGTGGGGTGACCAAATCCGGGCAGAGTTTGACGCGAGGCTTTGAGGGCCTGGAGTTGTTGGGTGGCACTCTCTTCAAGACTGATACTCGAGGACTGAGCCAGCGACAAGGTATCGATCAGCAATTGTCCAGCCGTCTCTGCAGCTCCCAAAATCACGGAACCGCATCCAAGCAGTCCAGCTGCCACTGCGCCTTGAATGGCATCGGGTGCAGCCGCCAGAGTCATCCGCGATGCCACCACGGAAGGAACCAAGCCGTGCTCGGCAATGGCGATCAAGGTGGCATCGGTGACCCGGACCAGTTGCTCGCTCGGAGCTTGTCCGGTCAAGAGAAATAGAAAATAGGACGTGAAACTTTGTTGACCAATCAACTCATTGCACAGGTCTTTCCCCCGCACCACGATGGAGTCGCGTTGCACCAAGGCCATGTGGGTTTTGCCGCCTTGGGCAGAAAAAGTTTTGGAGCCACTCGGGGCTGCACTGGTTTTGTCGGTGGTGGTCATGGCACGAAGGTCACTGTGGGGGTGGGGCGATGGGTGCTCGAGTGGGTACTCGCGGCAAGGGCCAAGCTCAGGTGTCAGATCATGCTAAGAAGCAAGTCTGGGCGAGGCCGATGATGGGATGATCTCCAATTATGGACGAAAAAATCAACTCTCTGGTGAAAGTCAAACATGGGGTAAGCCCCCATGGGTGAGCCATGGGCGTTCAGCAAGAATAGTATGTCTTATCAATCATGGGGGCGCTTGCCTGACGCAGGAGGCCAAGATGGGGGTCAAACCCAGCGTTTTTCTGGGCAATCACTCTCGTTCATCCCTCATCAGGCCCAGGGTGAGTTTCCCATTTTTTTTGATCCTCTTCGAATAAGCCACTGTGAAGTGCTCGATGCCGAGGACTCATTTCAGACGCTAGAGCAGACACGCTAACAGACAACGATACCCCCCATTTGATTGCCAATCCATTGTTTCATTTTCCATCCCCGTCCAAGCCATGCCCAGTTTAAATTTATTGCTCCAAGCCTTGGCCGCCGGGGTTTTCATGGGGGCCTTGTACGGCCTCATCGGTTTGGGCTTGGGTCTCGGTTGGGGGATCTTAAAGCAGATCAACTTGGCTCACTTTGCGTGGGTGTTTTTGTCGGCCTATTTGACCTATGACTTCAAAACCCGCTGGGGTATCGACCCCTTGGTGAGTTTGTTGATCTTGGTGCCAGCCTTTGCGCTACTCGCGTCCTTGCTGCAAGCGGTGCTTGCCAAATTTGCCATCACCCCGTTCAACTCCCTCATGGCCACCTTTGGCATCTCCGTCTCAGTTGAGGCGCTTTTGCAATTGGTCTGGAGCGCAGACTTTAGACGCATGCCCAGTCCTTACGATGAAATGAAGTTTCGTTTTGGTGGAATCATCGTCACTTACTCTGAGTCAATCACCGTGGTGCTGGCGGTGTTGGTGTGTGCATGGGTGAGCTGGATGCTTTACAAAACCGATGTGGGTCGATGTGTGCGCGCAGCAGCGGAGGACGCCGACATCGCCCAAGCCTTTGGGATCAATGCGCGCCAATTGTCGTTGGGGCTGGCGGGAGTGTGTGGAGGTTTGGCCGCGTGTGCGGGCGTTTGCGTGGCATTGACTTTCACCTTGGCGCCTTCGCAAATTTTTGCCTGGATTGGAGTCGTGTTTGCAGTCGTCATGATGGGACGCTTGGCCTCGGCGTGGGCACCGCTTTTTGCCGGTCTTGTGGTGGGGATCAGTGAGTCCTTGACCATGGCCATCACCGCGCCCACCTGGGCGCCCTTGGTGTCCTTTACACTGTTGATTTTGATTTTGCTCTTGAGGCGTGGCCATGACTGAGGGTCCACAACCATGGCGCCCCCAATGGGGGATGAACACCGTCATCACGGTGATGGTCTTTGCACTGCTAGTTGCTGCGCCCTACTGGGGGTTGCCCAATTATTGGCAGTCTTTGCTCTACATGGTGTTTTTCTGGGTCACGTTGTCCACGAGCTGGAATTTGCTGTCGGGCTATTCAGGCTATTTTTCATTTGGACACGGGGCTTTTTTTGGCCTGGGGATGTACGGCATGGCCACCTTTGCCACCAAACTCAATTTTGGCTTCGTTTCCAGCGTTTTGCTCTCGGGCGTTGTCGCGGCCGTGTTGGCTTTGGCTGTGGGAGCGGTGGTGTTTCGCTTGAAGAAAATTCGTGGCGAATCGTTCGCTTTGATCACTCTGGCCGTGACCTTTGTGCTGGCCACCTTGATCGTGAACACCTCTATTGATGGCGGCCCTGGTGTTTATTTGATGGGGGTACAGACCCCAGCATTGGGTCCGAGTGCATCGTCGAGTTTTTATTACCTGGGTCTGGGCTTGGCTGCAGTTTGCTTGCTGGTGGCCAGATTTCTCTTTTTTTCCAAAGCGGGTTTGGGTCTATTGGCCATCCACGATGATGAGGACGTGGCCCAAGTGCACGGGGTGCCCACTTTTGGCTTGAAGATGGCAGCCTTTGCCTTGTCGAGTTTTTTTGCCGGCATGATGGGCAGTGTGCATGCACTGTATGTCTCCTATGTCACGGTGGGGGAGACTTTCAATATCACCGTGCCATTGACCGTGGTGCTCATGAGCGTGCTCGGTGGTGTCAGGCATTGGGCCGGACCCATGGTGGGTGCGGTCTTGATCACTTTCCTTCTCAACGCATTCACCGATGGCGCAAGCGCATTGATCGGTCGCATTGCCATCGGACTCATTTTGACGTTCTCGGTGCTGCTCATGCCCAAGGGCATTTGGGGGAGTTTTCAGGCGTGGCGAAAAGCACGGCAAAAAGCCCAGCATCGCGCAGGAAGTCAAGGTGCAGACTCGCAGTCAACACCTCTGAACCATGTCGCCACCAAAGCGCCCGAGGCCTCTGTACAGCCTTTGAATTGGGAGCGTGAGCCCGTGGCTTTGCGCGTCAGTGGTCTGAGCAAACACTTTGCTGGAATCAAGGCCCTTGATGGGGTGGATTTGACCCTTTATCAAGGAGAAATTTTGGGCCTCTTGGGTCCGAATGGCTCTGGTAAATCCACTTTCATCAATGTGGTGACTGGGCATTTTTCTCCCACAAGCGGTGTCATTGAACTCGCTGGTGTAGGCTGTGCCGGTATGCCTTCGCACCAAATTCGCCGCCTAGGGGTCTCGCGCACTTACCAAATTCCAAGACCCTTCACGGGCCTGACTGTGTTACAAAACGTCATGCTTTCATCGCAGTATGGTGTCTCGAGCACCACCCACGAACAGGCTCGAATTCAAGCCATGCAATGGCTTGAATTCACAGGACTGGCCAGCAAGGCCGATGATTTGCCCGACGAACTCAATTTGCATCAACGTAAATTTTTAGAGTTGGCCCGTGCCTTGGCTGCCAAGCCCAAGGTCTTGTTGCTCGATGAGGTGCTCTCGGGCCTCACGCCAGGCGAGATTGATGTCGCTGTGCAGACCATACGGCGCATTCGCGATCAAGGCACCTCCATCGTGTTTGTCGAGCATGTGATGTCGGCGGTGATGGCCTTGTCCGACCATTTGTTGGTGCTCGATCAAGGCCGGGTCATCGCTTACGGTTTGCCGCAAGCGGTCATGCGCCAGCCTGACGTGGTCAAAGCCTATTTGGGCGAAGGCCATGCGGAGTTGTCTTTACCGAACTGAGGCCATACACACGCCATGCTTGAACTCCAAAACGTCCATGTCAATTACGGTGCTGCGCCAGCGCTGTGGGAGGTGTCGATGAGCATCTTGCCCAAAGAGTTGGTCTGTGTGATTGGCCCCAATGGTGCGGGTAAAACCACCTTGATCAATGCCATCATGGGGCTCAATCGGACCAGGCTTGGGAGCATTCTCTGGGATGGAGAGGATTTGACCGGTCTGCCTGCGCACCGTTTGTGCGAGCGCGGATTGGCCTTGGTGCCAGAAGGTCGACGGCTCTATGGTTCCATGAGCGTGCACGAGAACTTGTTGCTCGGCGCCGTGCACCCCAAGGCGCGGGCTAAACGGGCAGATACCTTGGAGTGGGTGTGTGAGCTCTTTCCCGTGGTCAAGGCCAAACTCAACCAAGCTGCCGCACAACTCTCGGGCGGGCAGCAACAAATGGTGGCCATTGGGCGTGCCTTGATGGCCTTGCCCCAATTGCTCTTGCTCGATGAACCTTCCCTCGGTCTGGCGCCCTCGATCGTGAGCGAGATGTTCAATGTCATCCAAACGATCAACCGTGGCGGCACGTCGGTGCTCTTGGTCGAGCAAAACGTGAGCCGTGCTCTGGCCGTGTCTGAGCGCACTTATGTGCTGGAGAACGGTCGAATTGTGAGCTCTGGCCCTTCGGATGTGATCGCCAGTCAGCCTGAGATCAAAAAAGCCTATCTCGGACTGTGATGTCGCTCATCTTGGTGCTGCGCTTTGGGATAATATAGCCCTAGCCCACCTTGTACAGTCGTTCACCAGCGACCAACGTTGCATGGTGGATATCTCACTCGAGTCCTTGTTGGCTCCAAGGCATCGTTGTTGTCGTGTCTTCAATGCATCTGCTCTCACGTTGTCAAATTTCAATCCTATGATCAACTTTCACCTCCATGCGCCCATGACCATCGCCAAACAACTGAACAGTGCTTCAAAAAAAATCATGGCTGACTCACCGTTGTCACTGGCCTCCAGGCATTGCTTGACACTTTGCTGCGTGCTTGGTGTCTTTTCCTTGAATGCTTGGGGTGCGGAGGTCTATCCCAATCGCGCCATCCGGATCGTGGTGCCATTCGCCCCCGGAGGAGGTGGGGACTTCATTGCGCGGTCTTTCTCTGACAAACTCTCCGAGGTGCTGGCTCAACCCATCTTGATTGAGAACAAAGGTGGGGGCAACACGGTGGTGGGCACCGAGGTCGTCTCCAAAGCCTTGAACGACGGCTACACTTTGGGGCTCGTGAGCACGAGTTTGGCCACCAATCCGAGCTTGATGCCACAAATGCCTTACAAGACGCCCGAAGATTTCGCCCCGATCTCTTTGGTGATCACTTATCCCTTTGGTTTGGCAGCCCGTTTGGGGTTGGGGGTGAGCACGGTGCCTGAGCTCATGGCCTATGCCAAGCAAAACCCAGGGCATCTGAGCATGGCCACATCGGGGGATGGCTCGGGATCACATTTGGCTGCACTGATGCTTCAAGATGCACTCGGCAGTCCATTGGTGATGGTGACTTACCGTGGAGCGGGCCCTGCCATCAATGATGTGGCCGCAGGCCATGTGGATTTGCTCTTTACCGGCATGTCTCAAATCAAACCCCTGGCCGACGCCAAGCGCCTCAAAATATTGGCCAGCTCTGGGATCAACCGGATTCAGTCTGAGGCCGATATCAAAACCATTGCCGAGCAAGGTATCAAGGGCTTCAATGCCGTGGTGTGGTGGGGCATGATTGCGCCAGCTGGCACGCCAGCGGCCATTGTGGACAAACTCAACGCGGCACTCAAAGTTGCCTTGTCTCGCCCCGAAGTGGCCAAGCGTCTTCAAGTGGTTGACGGAGAGGTGTCTGCCTCAACACCCCAGGAGTTTGAGCACATGATCCGACAAGAGGTGCAGCGTTGGAAAAAACTCCTGGTCAAAGTGCCTGAAAAAGCACCTGAAAAAGCACCTGAGAAACTTTCCTGATGTCGCACGCATCACATGGGGCTTCGTTCAACGGAGTGGGAGTAGGATTTTCTAGCGCAAACCTGTTGAAATCTGGTCTTTTACATAGCCTTAAATCAACATAGGCCATTAAAAGATGCAGGCGATTCCATGCGTCTGCACCTTATCAAAATGAGCAATCAAGCCGCTGGAGAGCGGATCACCGAAGACGCTGTAAGACGCTGCAAGACGCTGTAAGGCGCATGTTGAATGAAGACTGAACTTGCGAAGATTGTCATAGATACCAAGGTCTTAATGAGTGCTGGATTGCTTCCTCAATCAAAGACTGCTCAAGTCTTGGCGTTGGCAGTCGAGCACTTTGTCATTGCCCATAATGAAAACACATGGCACGAACTTGAAACACGCACAGCGCGACCAAAATTTGATCCCTATTCCGCCGCTGACAACGAATGAGTTTTGATCATTTGATTCTATTGAAATTGCCACCGTAATCAGACCCCAAACCAAACGCCCAAACCAGCCATCTATCGCGGGGCGTGATGGACGCTTGGGTTCGCGGCAGTGGGAAGGCCCAAGGCGAGGATTTTTTGCTCAATCTCTTGCGGGGTGATGAGGTTCAGGTCTTGCCCCACACTTTGCAAGGCTTGACTGATCAAGTCTTGGGGCAATCGGTACTCTGGGGCAATGCCCTGGGTGAACAAGGAAACGATGTGGCGAGTACCGCTTGAGATGGCCAGGTGCATCATGCCCCCGTCAGCGGTGATCAGCAGTGAGGTGCGAGACAAGATTTGTGCGCACTCCATGATGGAGGTGCGATTGATTTGGTTGTCCACGTCAAGCAGACCCTGCACCTGGGCTTCAATGTCTTTCGCACTTTGATGCGCCACGTCGCCTTTGCCAATCAACAGGCAAGTGCTGTAGCCCAACTCTGAGAGCAGTATCAGCAACTCGGGCCAGCGGTGGTAGGTTCTCACCGGGTCCACACCACCCAAGACCAATACCAGTTCGAGCGCTTGTGCTTGCTTTGAGGGATCTTGGAGTTTGTGTTGTGGCAGCCAAAGTTTTTGCCTGGCGTGTGCTTCAAATCCAGGCTCACCACTCAACATGCCCACACCCCGGTTCCAGTCAAAGAAATCCATCAAGCGCTGCGTGCTCCACCTCATGCGAGAGAAGTCTGGTACATCGTAAAACCCCTGAATGCAAAGCCAGGGCAAGTCATGGAAATAGTTGATTTTCTTGATCAAGGCGCGGTGATGCACACTTTGCACGATGACAAAATCATACGCTTTGAGTTGGGCCAACTTGGCGTCGGTCAACACGGCACCAAAGCAAGGATCGTATGCAAACAGTGGCGCCAAGTGAGGCAAGGTGAGAAGATCCACTTCCAAGCCGTGTTCTTTGAACAGGCTTCTGGGCGCCAAGTCCATCAAACAATCCCCAATTTGGGCTGTTCTTTCGTAGATCCAAAGTCCCTTGCGCCAAAGTGGATCGGCTCGCACTCTCAGGAGATGACGCTGTGAGTGCAGTTGCAAGTAAACGAGTTTACGCAACTGCCGGTGGCCAAGTTTTCTGAGTCCTTCGCTTTGTTGGTAATTGCGCTCATTGCCGGGGACTGGGCGTGACAAGGGTTGTGTCACCACCATGAGCCCCAAGCGCTCTATCCACGACAAGTCGGCTGCCATGGGTGGCAAGAAAGTCTGTGGCGCGTGCAACGATTGAGGTGGCGCATTTTCGGCTTGAGCAGAGGTCAAGACAGCGATTTTTCCAAGCGCCAAAAGACAAGCGAAGATGAGCAGGAAAAATTCCCCCATCCCGGCTCCGTAAAACGGGCAATTGAACAGGCTCACCATGAGTGTGATGGCCCAAGTGGCCTGCATGGCACTTTGCGCGGGTTCCTTCAAAAGTCGTGCGTCACGCCACAGTGCCCAAAACGTGAGCAGCATGAACATGAATCCGATCAGGCCCGCCTCAACCCACCAGAGCAAAAATTGCTCGTGTGGGTTGCTCGGTGGATTGGGCTCATTGCCGCCCAAACGAATGTATTCTTCTCTCCAACTCCCCATGCCGTGCCCCAACACAGGGGCCTGGGCAATGGACTTGATCGATTGGTGCCAGTAATCAAGTCGGTATCCCTGTGAGGTGGCATCGTTGCCTTGGGCGTAAAGTTCGACAGCGTGCACCGCATCGGTGATCCGCGCTGAAAAGCGCGGAGAGACGAGCCCCAGAGTGACGCTCAACAACACGGGGGTGATGAGCACCCAAGCAATTTTGAGCTTGAAGTTGCCCGGGCTGTGTTTGACCAGTATCAAGGTCATGGCCAAGATCATGGCGATAAAGCCGGTGCGACCGGTCATCACAAACAGCACATTGGCCACCGTTAACGTGCAAGCCAAGTAGATCCAAATCTGTTTGACGCGAGGAAAGAGGCTGTCTTTGAAATGCCATAGCACCACCAGCATCAAGGTGCTCATGATGGGTTGCTCCAAGTGACCGTTGATCACGAGGCCAAAGTTCGTGGGGTAGACGGGATTGTGCATGGGCACAGGAATGCCCAACCAGAGCAAGCACGACATCACCACAATGGTCAGTTGCGTGATCACCAACGCCCGCAAAACTGCCATCACATCGTCTCGATCGTTCATGCAGTAAAGCGCAATGGGCAGGACCAACAAGCGTGCGTGTCTCATGAATGCTGTGACCCAAACGTCAAAGGGTGCATCGCTCCACAGCAAAGTGAGCGTGATCCAACCCACGGCTGCATAGATTACCCACTCGGTCTTGAAGTGCAGGCGCTTGCAACTTGCGCCTTCGAGGTCCATCAGCGAGCTCTGGCTGTGCAGCTTTTTGACGGCTGCGTTCATGGCGCCTTGAACGAGCAACGCGACAAACGCCAGCACCAACAGCGCCTTGGACAAGGATACCAAGGCCACCCCAAGGCTCACCGAAATGGCCAAGGCGCAAAGGCTCACACGGCACAGAGTTCTAACGGGGTCGCTGGCGAAGGCTTGGCTCATGGGTCAAGCATGTTCGCGGGCATGGGTGAGCGCGGGTCGCTTGATCGTTGGCGGCAGTGCTGCACATAGGACCAAGACGACTCCCAGCCTTGGGGAGTGGCTGCGCAGGGTGAACTTCACATGCGCCATGTCAATGTCTTGGTTCAACGCTTGGCTTGTTGGCTCAATCATGTATAACCCATGCATAAAAGTGCAGATTTTAGACGTGAATGCAAAGCAAAATTGGGCCGGTGTTTGGGTGAGGTGCTGAAAAACGGCTTTGGATGTCTGGCTCGCTCAGAGCCCATTCAATACGCTGGCCCTTGCCCCGCCAGTGAGCCGCCAAGTCGCAATGGGTTCGCGGCCCTGAAAAAAACCAACCATTCATCGCCGGTTCACTTCAAGCCGTTGGCAAGGCGTTGAACTGCTCGATGCGCTCACCCAATTGCAACCACTTTTCCTCCAATGCGCTGGCCTCTTCTTGCAAGGACTTGAGCGCTTTGCCGTTTTGTGCGCGCGCTTGGGGAGTCAAGTCTTGCATCAAGGACGCCTCCAAGGCCAAGAGCTCGGTCTGCACGGATTGAAGTTTGGCTTCAGTTTCTTGCAACTCTTTTTTCAGAGGTTGGAGCGAGGCTTGGCGCTCGCGTTGGAGTTGGGAGCGTTTTTGGCTGTCGAGCTTTTTGTCTTGGCGGCTCATCGGGGGGCCGCCGCTTTCACTGCTGCTTGCAGTCGCTGAGCTCTTGGTGCTGTGGGTACCAGAAGCACTTTTGTTGCCATCTGCTGAAGGGTTATTTTTATGGGCTTTGTTGGCTTTTTTGCCCGACTGCTCGTCTTTGAGTGCTTTGGATTGTTCGATCAAATAGCGCTGGTACTCGTCGAGGTCACCCTTGAAGTCGGCAATGCCTGAGCGTGAGACCAACCAAAACTCCTCGCACACGGATCTGAGCAATGAGCGGTCGTGACTCACCAGCATCACGGTGCCATCAAAGTCATTGAGCGCCATGGCCAAGGCCTCTCGGGTCATCAAGTCCAAGTGGTTGGTGGGCTCGTCCAAGAGCAGTAAATTGGGGCGCTGCCAGACAATCATGGCCAGCACCAAGCGAGCTTTCTCGCCTCCTGATAAAGTGCCCACGGCTTGGTGAACCATCGCGTCGGCAAAGCGGAAGGTGCCCAGAAAATTGCGAATTTCTTGCTCCTTGGAGCTGCCCACACCACGGCGGGCCAGGTCTTGCATGTGCTCCAGGGGGGACTGCTCTGGGCGCAAGACATCGAGCTCTTGCTGCGCAAAGTAACCGATATTAAGACCCTTGCCTTGCACCATCTCGCCACTCACGAGTGGGATGCTTTGAGAGAGCGATTTGATGAAGGTCGACTTGCCTTGTCCATTCGCGCCCAAAATCCCAATGCGCTGACCGCTGAGGACCGAGCGGCCCACACCGCTCAAAATCACCGTCGACTCGCTGTCATGCTTGTACCCAAAACTGCCGTCTTGAATGGCAATCATGGGGTTGGGCAGTTGCAAGGGCTCTTTGAATTCGAAAGTGAAATCCGCCTCATTGAGCATGGGCGACATTTTCTCCATGCGCTCGAGTGCCTTCACGCGACTTTGGGCTTGCTTGGCTTTACTGGCCTTGGCTTTGAAGCGATCGATGAAGTGCTGCAAATGGTTGATGCGATCTTGTTGCTTGACAAAGGCGGCTTGTTGCAAAATCAGCTCTTGGGTTCTGAGTGTCTCAAAGCCCGAGTAGTTGGCGCCGTAGCGGTTGATTTGTCCGTGATCGATGTGCAAGGTGACTTTGGTCACCGCGTCCAAGAACTCCCGGTCGTGGCTGATGATCACCAAAGTGCCGTTGTAGCGCTGCAGCCAACTCTCAAGCCACACCAAGGCGTCCAAGTCCAAGTGGTTGGTGGGCTCATCGAGGAGCATCAAGTCAGACGGGCACATCAAGGCGCGGGCCAGTTGCAGTCGCATGCGCCAGCCGCCCGAGAAACTATTGACCGGCAAGTCAAGCTCGTGGGGCTTGAAACCCAATCCCAAAATCAAAGACTGTGCGCGCGAAAGCGCGTCGTGTACTCCCGCGTCGGCCAAGGCGAGGTGGGCCTCGGCGATGGCCATGCCGTCGTTGCTCGCTTCCGCGGCACTGAGGGCGAGTGAGGCCTCTTGGAGTGCCGCATCGGACTCCAAAACATATTGGCTTGCCGAGAGCGCGGTTTCTGGCATGTGTTGCTCAACTTGAGCGAGCCGCCAGTGCTCGGGGATCTCGACCTCGCCTTTTTCTTCTTGAAGGTCACCAGTGAGGAGTGCAAAGAAGGTCGATTTGCCAGCGCCGTTGCGTCCCACAAGACCGATTTTTTCACCGGGGTTGATCACCAAGTTCACCCCTGAGAGCAAGGTGCGTGAGCCGCGT
>Ga0114964_10001808_pt1 | contig 15511 bp, 15 predicted proteins | sample C_131016_MF_Meta_FD_92638 | JGI IMG/M metagenome (GOLD analysis project Ga0114964, IMG submission 92638) | Freshwater microbial communities from Lake Croche, Canada to study carbon cycling - C_131016_MF_MetaG | ecosystem: Environmental > Aquatic > Freshwater > Lake | place: Lake Croche, Canada... | reverse complement strand
CGACGCTCACCGGTACAGATAACTCGTCGTCCCACAAGGGGCGAGTAGTCAATGTCCCACAACCAAGAGGTATCCCGCCCATCGATTCCGCGCGCATTCACGCAGAGGATGACGTCGTTACTGGTAACCGCATGCAGCGCCCCACGCCAGCTTTCAGGATTCTTGGCAAGCCGCACCAATACTTTTTTCTCACCGAAGCTATACGTCGCTGTTCGATCAGGGGCATTCTCGGTGAGTTCTTGTTGAACCTCAATGGGAACAACTGCGCCCATCAAACGCGCTGCCTCAATGGCTAACACAGCATTGCGACCAGGTCCTTGTAGGCGCTGGTCGCCACGAACTTGTGCCAACTGCGAACCCAATCCGCACTCACATAGGTAGTCGCCGCCAGTCCAATCCAGCAGCCGGGCACAGGACGGGCAAGTAGCTGCATCTGGGTGGCGGCGACCGCCGAAACTTACACGCAATACATGGCCGGCTGAACTAACGGCATACTCCAGAAACGGATCATCTCGATCAATGACTAACGTGACATCATCCCGAGTAAAAGTTTCTCTCCATAATTGCGCCACTTTTCGCACTTCACCTGTGCGATGAAGTTGGTCCCGGCTTAAGTTCAACAGGACCACAACTTTTGGTTTCAGCAGGCGGTACATCTCCGGCAGGTACAACTCGTCACACTCGAGTACCACGAGACGATGCCTGGGCTTAGCTGACAGCACTGCTGCGATGCCGGCGCGCATGTTTGCGCCGAACTGACTTGTTGATACTTGTTCTTCAGTACCTTCATGGAGAATGCGAGAAAGATTTGCTGTGGTCGTTGTCTTTCCATTCGTCCCGCTGACCAGCACAATGTCACGACGACTGGACAGCTTTGACAGCGCACCAGGATCGACTGCAAGAACGACCCGACCTTGCAGGGTTTCACCTCGGCCGCGTCCAGTGGCGCGCGATATTTTCCCGGCCAAATTGCCAGCACTATGCGCAAGTGTCAGACGTAAAGAACTGGGCACAGCCGTTCTAACTAATCAGCGAATTCGCCACGGTTGTACTCGAAGAGCAAACCAAATACTGCGTAAAGAATCGACATCACTCCAAGTACTGCCATCCATCGAGCAAAGATAACTCCCAGCACGATCGTGAAAGTCGAAAGCCCGATTGCAAATGGCCACCATGAGTGTGGAGAAAAAAATCCATAGTTTGTATCAGCGTCAGAAATTTCAGCAATCTCGTTGTCCTCTGGCAGCGGACCAACACGATTCGATGTGAAAATTGTGTAGAAACCGATCAGAAAGGCAAGAGCACCCGAGAGAGCCAAAGCCGTCGTGCCAACTGGGTCTCCGGACATGAACCAGTAAACGATTGCCACGAAAACGTAAAAGACAGTTCCGGCCGCAAAAAGTAGACCACCAATTTTCATAAAATCAAATCCCTTTAGCTGTCAGATCCGGCTACGTGATTGACAAGCGCCGCACGGTCAGCGCCGTCGAGATGATCTACCTGTGGGTGATGTAAATCAAAGGCTGGCCGCTCACTGCGGATTCGTGGAATCTCAATGAAATTGTGCCGAGGAGGAGGGCACGAAGTTGCCCATTCTAAAGATGCTCCCCAACCCCATGGGTCATCGGTGTTTACCATTGGAGCCGTAGTCGTGGTCTTGTAGATGTTCCATAAGAAAACGAAAGTCGATGCACCAAGAACAAAAGAGCCGATGGTCGAGATTTCATTCAGGAACGTGAAACCATCACTGGCCAGATAGTCGGCATAGCGACGTGGCATACCTTCGATTCCCAGCCAGTGCTGGACAAGGAATGTTGTGTGGAATCCGAAAAATACAAGCCAAAAATGTAACTTACCTAGTCGTTCATCGAGCATTTTGCCGGTGAACTTTGGCCACCAGAAATAGAAACCTGCAAACATTGCAAAAACGACTGTTCCAAAGATGACGTAGTGGAAGTGTGCAACCACAAAGTACGAATCGCTGACGTGGAAATCGAGTGGCGGTGCCGCCAAGATAATTCCAGTGAGTCCACCAAAAAGGAATGTGGCCAAGAATCCGATGGTCCATAACATTGGCGTTTCGAAAGAGATTGACCCACCCCACATCGTTCCAATCCAGTTGAAGAACTTCACACCGGTTGGGACGGCAATCAACATTGTCATAAACGAGAAGAATGGAAGGTTTACTGCGCCAGTCACGTACATGTGGTGTGCCCACACCGCAACAGAAAGTCCAGCAATCGCAATTGTTGCAAAGACAAGGCCTTTGTAACCAAAAATTGGTTTGCGGCTAAACACTGGAAGAATTTCCGAAGCAATACCAAAAAATGGCAGGGCCAGAATGTACACCTCTGGATGGCCAAAGAACCAGGACAAGTGCTGCCACAGAATTGCGCCACCGTTCGCAGCGTCGAAGACCTGGGCACCGAACTTGCGATCGGCCTCAAGCATCAACATTGCAGCTGCAAGCACTGGGAATGCCATCAGCACCAGGATGCTCGTGAGCAATACATTCCAGGTGAAGATTGGCATGCGGAACATGGTCATGCCTGGTGCGCGCATTGTGAAAATCGTGGTGATGAAGTTAACTGCTCCCAGGATTGATGCCATACCGGACATGGTCAGACCCATAATCCAAAGATCAGCGCCGACGTTTGGCGAATTGATGACGTTGGACAACGGTGAATAGGCAAACCAACCAAACGATGCTGCACCACCCGGTGTAATAAAGCCCAGCATGACAACAATTCCGCCAAAGAGGTACAGCCAGTAACTCACCATGTTCAGTCGAGGGAAGGACACGTCAGGTGAACCAATTTGCAAAGGCATGATTGCGTTTGCAAATCCCGCAAATAAAGATGTGGCAAAAAGAAAAAGCATCAACGTCCCGTGCATGGTGAACAACTGGTTGTACTGCTCGTTACTGACAAATTGCAAGCCAGGTACAGCAAGTTCAGCACGCATGATTAGGGCCATCGCACCAGCAAGGATGAAGAACACAAACGATGTCACCATGTATAGATTGCCGATGACCTTATGGTCCGTAGAGGTAATCCATTTAACAACTTTGTTGCCCTTTTTAATTGGAGCAACTGGAACGTATGTATCGACTATTGGCCTATCAATAATTGCCATTACTGTGCTCCTGCAACTTGGGATCGTGATGTATCGAGTTTGCCGGCATGACCGGTGATTTTCAGATGTGCCATATGAGCGTCATATTCAGCGCGAGTAACTACTTTCACGTTGAATAACATGCGGGAATGGTCTACACCACAGAGCTCGGCACACTTGCCTACGAACTCCCCGACTTTGTTTGGTGTCACTTCAAAGGTGTTATGCCGACCAGGAACGACGTCCATCTTTGTTAAGAAGACTGGGATCCAGAATGAGTGAATAACGTCTGGGGACATCAACTCAAATTTTACTTTCTCGTCGACAGGTAGCCATAGCGTTGGACGCTCGCCTGGGGTACCAGAGTCATACGCACCTTCATCAAGATAATTGAATCCCCATGACCAACGCCACCCAATGACATTTACTGTGTGCGTCTGCTTGTTATCAATTCGCGTCAACTGTGTTTGATCACGCTGAACGAAATAGAACAATGCCAAAATCATCAAAAGTGGCGCGACTGTGTAAAGAATTTCAATCGGAACGTTGTATTTTGTCTGGGCTGGAAGTGGATCGCCTTCGCGACGCCGATAAACAACAATTGCCCAAATCAACAGACCCCAGACGAATACACCGACAATGAGTGCGGCAATCCACGAACCTTGCCACAACGAAAGGATGCGCGATCCTTCTTCGGTAGCAGGGGCCGGCATTCCGCCACGTTCGTACACGTTGCTCGTCCCGCAAGCGGAAAGAACCAATGAAACGGTCACTGCACCTATGCCGATGGCAATCTTCTTGCCGAGAGCTGGGGTTCTCACGAGTTGCATGTCCTTTTTGTCGTGCCCGGGTGCCCTGGAGTCGGATTCATTATGGGAATTAACTTCAGAATTGCGGGTTTTCTGTTACAAACACTACCGCAATAGGGCTTTTAAGACGTGTTGGGCATGGTCAAAGGACGCATCTCACACACTTAACCTTCGTCACAAAAATGCCGTCGGCGCCTGCGCCAGCGAATCCACGAGATCGCAATAATCCGACCGCAAAAGCGTAGTGGCGCCAAGGCTTTCTAGATGGTCGGTAAGCCACTGAGTGTCAATTACTCGGACTTGCCCATCTGCGCTGGATTTGGAGTTCAAAATTTTGGCCAGGCGCAATAACGCCACCTTGGATGCATCCCGCTGGGTATGGAACATTGACTCGCCTGCGAATACTCCCCCCACTTCGACGCCATAAAGGCCGCCAATAAGTTCGCCTGAAAATGTCCACACTTCAATGGAGTGGGCAAGCCCTTGACGATGGAGTTCGCAATAAGCATCTACGACCTCATCTGTTATCCATCCGGACGGACGGTTCGGGTCTGCGCAGGCAACCACCACTTCACGAAAGGCGCGGTCGACTGTGGTTCGATAACGCCGCGCAGATTTTTCAAGTGACCTGGTGACTCGTATGTTGTCTGGATAGAAAATTGCCCGCGGCTGGGGCGACCACCAGCCAATCGCAACTGGTTCGTCATCGATCTCGAATGGCATCGGGAACAAACCTTGTCGATACGCAGCCAACAACACTTCGGCAGACCACTTGGACCCAAACCCGGTGAGCTTGGGCCAGTCGACGGCAACGTGTGGTCCCACCCGACGTCCATGAATATCGAACTGGCTGACAGCGAGCAGGTCCATATCATCTGGCGCGGTCCGCGGGTCAGGGAAATCGATGTCTGCCATCGCACCTCCTGCACGTACGTAGTTAAAGTCGAACTATTTAATGTGTTGACGGATTTCTTGTGATGCCGGTTCACCGTAAGCATCGGCAAAGCGACTAACAAATGTTGTTGGGTCAACAGTGAACTCTTGCGTGCCAATGGTTTCAATCACATAGGTCGCCAACAGCGAGCCAATTTGGGCACATCGCTCAAGGTCGAGCTGCCAACTTAAGCCGGCTAGGAATCCTGCACGGAATGCATCGCCAACACCAGTGGGGTCTTTGATGGCTTTTTCCTGTGCAACTGGAACTTGGATATCAAGTCCATCACGCGAGGTAATGCGTACCCCATTTTTACCTAGTGTGGTGACGCGAATGCCTACGTGATTGAGCACCTCGTCAGATGACCAACCCGTTCGCTGCTCAATCAAAGTTGCTTCATATTCGTTGTTGAACAGATATGTTGCACCTTCGACTACTGCTTTGACTTGTTCGCCATCGAGCCGCGGAAGTTGTTGTGATGGATCTGCGATGAATGCAATTCCAAGTTCCTTACAAGCAAGAGAATGTTGCAACATTGCTGAAGGATCATCAGCGCCAATTAACACCAAATCAATTGGTCCGGTGATGGCAGCAACATTTGCTAAATGCAATTCACTCGATTCACCCATAGCGCCTGGATAAAAAGATGCAATTTGGTTTTGCTCTTGGTCAGTTGTGCACATAAAGCGTGCAGTGTGTTGGGTTGTAGATGTGTGTACGTGTGCACAATCCACACCGTGACCTTCAAGCCAGTTGCGGTATTCAGCAAAGTCATGGCCGACGGCTGCAACCAAAAGCGGCCGTTCACCTAATACGCCCATTCCAAAACAGATATTCGCAGCAACGCCTCCGCGGCGAATCTGCAGATCATCGACAAGAAATGACAAGGACACATTGTGCAATTGATCGGCGACTAACGAGTCATTGAACAGACCTGGGAAGGTCATCAGATGGTCAGTGGCAACCGAACCGGTAATTGCTATGCGCATAACGCATGAGCCTACTCAGCAAAGAGAGTGAAAGTTGTCTGGCATCGGCAATTAGCAACCGTTGGCCGGCGAGCGACTAGCTAAATGAGTCTCCACATGCGCATGATCCGCCTGCATTTGGATTATCGATAGTGAATCCCTGCTTTTCGATGGTGTCAACGAAGTCAATCACTGCGCCACCCAAGTAAGGAACGCTCATGCGATCGACTACGACGCCAACACCGCTCACCTCACGGCGCACATCGCCATCAAGGTCACGGTCGTCAAAGCGCAAGTCATAACGAAGTCCGGAGCATCCACCTGGTTGGACTGCAATGCGCAGCGCAACGTTATTTTCCTCAACCGAGGACAGTAGGTCCTTGACCTTGAGGACAGCAGCATCCGTGAGAACAACAAAATCAATAGTTGTTACTTCTTCAGTCTGGGTTGCTTCGACAGTCATGCGAACTCCTTATTAAACCTTTTCAATCGAGCCAAAAGCTCGAGTTGATGTACATAACCCAATCAGGGGCATCTACATTCCCAACATTACGGCGCATCATGAACTTGCGCCATTTTGACGCACCTATCTACGGCCCCAGGTTCGCGCAACCCGTTGAGCAACCTCAGTTAAAACTGCTGCGGGTTCTGACATTGACCGCTCATTTCCTGCCAATTCAGTCATGGAATAGGCAGAATCCAGACCAACTGAGGAACACTCACGTTTCCCCAGCCGCACCTCGCCGGCAATGGCAATGCATGGTTTACCCGCCGATGCAGCATGTGCAGCAACACCCACGACAACCTTGCCGTGCAGGCTCTGATCATCCAAACAACCCTCACCCGTAATGACCAGATCATGTGCAGCAATGACTTCATCAAGTCCAACTGCATCAATCACTGTGTCAATACCCGGCACCCGTGCGGATCCGAGCAACATCAAGCCGTACCCAAGCCCGCCACCGGCACCAGCGCCAAGTGCAACGGCAGGATCCTTACCATCGGCCCGTCGCCCACACACAGTCGCAAAATGTTCCAACGCACCTTCAAGTTGCATGACAGCAAAATCGTCAGCGCCTTTTTGCCGCGAAAATGTTGCAGTTGCACCACGTAAACCCAATAGCGGATTATCAACATCGCTTGCAATGACAATGTCGACACCTGCCACGAACGCGAGTGCGGCACTGAGGTCAATGTCCTGAATATGGCGGAGTGCATAACCTCCTTGATCAAGTTCAGCACTTTGCGAAGATGCGCCGAGAGCCCGAAGTGCGCCAGCACCACCATCGTTGGTTGAGGTTCCACCCAAACCCACGACAATGTTGGTGGCACCTTGTTCGACTGCGTCTTTAATGAGTTCACCGACACCACAGGATGTTGTGTCCAAGGGATCACGTTCATATGCACTCAATAGGTGGAGTCCGCACGCTTCTGCTGATTCAATCCAGGCAACTTTGTTCCATCTTGCATAACGGGCAACTATCGGGCGACCTCGTGGGTCGTGCACGACAGTAGATACAAGTTCAGCTCTGAAGGCCTCTGCGGCAGTATCAATGAAGCCTGGGCCACCATCTGAAAGTGGCAGGACAGTAACGTCATCATCTGGAAATTGCCGACTCCACCCTTCGGCAATGGCATGCGCTGCTTCTCGCGCAGTGAGCGTGCCACTGAAACAGTCTGGGGACACAAGCACACGCACATTGGCACGTTATCACCAGTGCATCCGTGCGACCCGGAATGTGCAAGTAATAGCATGAGCACTATGGAAAACGATTCAACGCAGGACGACACCGGCAAGGGACGCCCAACGCCGAAACGCGCAGACGCAGAAGCCGCACGCAAGCAAGGGCTGACTATTCCCAAAGGTGCCAAAGCGGCTCGAATAGCTGCGCGTGAACGCGATCGTGCAGCGCGAGTTGAAGCTCGCGCAAAGATGATGGCCGGTGATCCGAACTATCTCCCATCACGCGATCGCGGTCCAGCTCGCCTAGAGGCACGCAACTTTGTGGATTCACGTCGCACTGTTGGGGAATTCTTTGTGCCTGTCGCAATCATGGTTCTGATGCTGGGTCTTATCAAGAGCGCCGCCGTGCAAAAGGCCGTCGTCTATGGCTGGTCTACCGCACTGGTGATGGTCATTCTGGACACGACCTTGGTTGCATATCAGTTGCGGCGCCACATGAACAAGAAGTTTCCTGATGCCAGCGAACGACCTCACATCACTTGGTATGGATCTTTGCGCGCTCTCCAAATGCGCCGTTTCCGCATCCCGCCAGCACTCGTGGGACCTGGCGGCAAGCCGGCAAAGGTCAAAGCTCCTAAGTAGTAGCGCGTTCACTCAGGACGACTAAGGTCGCAGTATGGAATTTAGATACTTAGGCACCAGCGGACTCAAGGTTTCAGAAATTGCCTATGGCAATTGGATAACCCACGCGTCCCAAGTAGCAGAAGACACTGCGCGCGCGTGTGTTAATGCTGCCCTCGATGCTGGAATCACAACTTTTGACACAGCGGATGTTTATGCCAATACTGAAGCGGAATCCGTCCTCGGCCGAGCACTTGCGGGGCAGCGACGCGAATCTCTGGAAATTTTCACAAAGGTGTACTTTCCAACAGGTCCTCGTGGTCACAACGACACAGGTTTGTCACGCAAGCACATCATGGAATCATGCAACGCTTCGCTGAAGCGTCTTGGTACCGATTACATTGACCTCTACCAAGCACACCGTTTTGATTACAACACTCCACTTGAAGAAACTCTGCGTGCTTTTGATGACTTAGTGCGAAGTGGGAAAGTTTTATATATCGGTGTTTCGGAATGGAAAGCTTCTGAAATCAAAGCAGCGACGAAGATTGCCCGTGACATGGGTCTTGACCGGATAGTTTCAAGCCAACCGCAATACAACATGCTGTGGCGGGTTATCGAAGAAAAGGTTGATCCAACATGTTTAGAACGCGGCATCGGACACATCGTGTGGTCGCCGTTGGCTCAGGGCGTCCTTACTGGCAAGTACCGTCCAGGACAACCACTTCCTGAAGGTTCACGAGCAACATCGGCCGAAGGTGGCGAGTTCGTCAAGCGATTCCTTACCGACGAAATTTTGCAAGCCGTGCAAAATCTCCGCCCGATTGCTCAGGATTGTGGGCTCACCATGTCGCAATTAGCAGTCGCCTGGGTCCTACAGAACAAAAACGTTTCGTCAGCGCTCGTTGGAGCCTCCCGCCCCGAGCAAATCACGGAAGCCGCAAAAGCAAGTGGCTTTACGTTGAGTCTGGAAGTGTTGGCAGCGATAGACGCCGCTCTTGAAAATGTCATTGTTCGAGATCATCGTCTGACGACCAGCCCATCGGATCGTTTAAGTTAAGCACCACTAAATTTAGACATCATTAATTTCAGAAAGCGCCAATTTCAATAAACAGAAATCCTTGACAAGGAGTATTCATGACATTCCACTGGCTATATCTAGATAACAACGGCCAACCTGCCGCTGTGATACCTGAGGCAGCGACCACGTCACCGTTCCCTACCCAAGCAGATGCCGAATCTTTCATTGGCGACTTGTGGAAGGAACTTCTTGACGGCGGAGTTTCAGCAGTCGAACTGTACGACGGTGATCACAAAATTTATGGTCCGATGGATTTGTCGCCTGTCGCTGAATAATTGACATCCGCGACGTGCTACTGTCGCCTTACTGTGAATGCAGCGAAGTCCGGTGAGATTCCGGCGCTGTCCCGCAACTGAAATTCAGCCGAAAGGCTGTAAGCCAGGTCGCCTGCATTCGTGGATTGAATAACAACTCTCGAGGAAGAGTTCGTCGCTTCACAGCTCGCTTGTGACCGTCGGAATGTTTCTCGACCACACAAGGAGATCAGATGATCAAGAAAAATGTGGTCGTAGCTGCTCTATTCGCATTGGCGCTCAGCGCTTGCGGAACGACTACGTCAACTGCCCCAAGTTCAACGCCAGTGGCCGAATTTCCAGTGTCGGTAGGCACTGGAGAATCTGCTGTCACAATTACCTCCAAACCCAAAGCCATCATCTCGCTCTCGCCCAGTGCGACCGAAGATCTGTTTGCCATCGGCGCAGGACCCCAGGTCATTGCAGTAGACGACCAGTCGACTTATCCAGTCGAGGCACCTCACTCGAAACTGTCGGGATACACACCAAACGTTGAAGCGATTACTGCAATGCATCCAGACCTTGTAATCATCAGCAACGACATCGACAACTTGGCTGCTTCACTTAAAGCTGCCAACATTCCAGTATTGATTGAGCCAGCACCTAGCGATCTTGCCGGTGCTGAAGCGCAGATTATTGAGTTGGGGCGGGCTACTGGAAACTCCGACCGCGCAGTCATCATCAAGATCACAATGGAACATGACATTTCTGCTGCCCTCAATTTGTTGTCAAAACCAACTAAGCCAATCAGCATCTACCACGAGCTTGATAACACTATGTACTCGATCACGTCGGATACTTTCGTAGGCCAATTGTACAAGATGGCAGGACTGACCAACATCGCAGATGCCGCACCTGGCGCAAGCAGTGGATACCCGCAACTATCCGCTGAATACATTGTGAAGTCGAACCCCACTTTGATATTTCTCGCTGATGGAATCTGCTGTGGGCAAAGTGCAGCAACTGTCGCTACGCGTCCAGGTTTTGGCGCATTGCAGGCCCTGACCATGCCCGGGGCAGTTGTCATGCTCGACGATGACATTGCTTCGCGCTGGGGACCGCGCACACCTGAACTACTTCACAACATCGTGATGGCTGTTAACAAAGTGCAAGGCAAGTAACAAGGCACATGCATACTGCGACAGCCACTCGGATCTCACGCAAAACGTGGGTGATCAGTGCTGTCGCAGTGTGCCTTGCTTTGCTGGTTGGCGTTTGTGTGGGAGCAGTTTCGATACCACCCGCAGATGTGCTTGCCGAACTAGGTAATCACCTTCCATTTGTGCATCACAGCAATAATTCATCCCTCAACTCGACGATTATTTGGCAGTTGAGACTCCCCCGCGTCATCTTGGCTTTAGTCGTTGGTTCGATGCTGGCAACTGCTGGATGCTCTTACCAAGGAACGTTCCGCAATCCGCTAGCCGATCCCTATTTGCTTGGCGTTTCAGCTGGCGCCGGACTTGGCGCAACCGTAGCCATCGTTTCAAATCATTCAGTGGCGCACTGGGTGCTCCCGATCGCATCATTTGCTGGTGCACTGATTGCCGTGGCACTCACGTACTCGCTTGGTCGATCCGCGCTAGTGGGTCGTTCATCTACGGCACTCGTCCTTGCAGGTGTTGCGGTGGCAAATTTGCTGACCGCAATACAAACTCTGGTGCAACAACGCAATGCAGAAAAGATTCGGGAAGTTTATGCGTGGGTTCTCGGTCGCCTGAACACTGCTGGTTGGGGCGACGTTCGACTTGTCACCCCCTACATTGCTGTGTGCCTGATTGTGTTGATTCGGTATCGTCGCGTCTTAGACATCTTTGCTGTCGGCGATGAAGAAGCACTGACACTGGGACTGCCAGTTAACCGAGCACGCGCAGCTGTCATCATCGCCGCTTCACTTGGAACAGCTGCAGCGGTCTCGGTTACTGGGCTGATTGGGTTTGTCGGCATCATCGTCCCGCACATCTTGAGACTGATTGTTGGCAACAGTTACCGCGTGTTGATGCCCCTGTCACTCATGTTCGGTGGAGTCTTTCTCGTGCTGGCAGATGTCATCGCACGCACAGCACTTGCTCCACAAGAAATTCCCATTGGCGTGGTGACCGCCCTCATAGGTGCACCATTTTTCCTATACATCCTTGGTTCCAGACGGAGTGCTGATCTCACATGAGCGACAACTCGGTTCCAACACTTTCAGTTGATCACTTGTCAGTCTTTATCGACAAGAAGCCAATAGTCTGCGATATCTCGCTCAATATTTCTGTTGGCCAATGGACATGCATCATTGGTCCTAATGGAGCAGGCAAGTCAACGTTGTTGAAAGCACTTGCCGGTATTTTGAAGTCCGAAGGATCAATCTCGGTCGACGGTAATGACCTTCGCAGTTTCAGCGAGAAAGATCGTGCCTGCTGGATAGGTTACGTAGCTCAAGATCCGGTGTTTCCTCGTGGAATGAGAGTGTTCGATTACGTCATGCTGGGTCGAACAGCACATCTGAATTTATTGGCCAGTGAAACTCCCCTGGACACGTCAATGACCGAATCAGTACTTCGTGACTTGGACTTAATGGAATTCAGTCATCGCGACGTGGCAACCTTGTCTGGCGGCGAACGACAGCGAGTTGCCATCGCCCGCGCGCTTGCTCAAGCGAGCCCATTCGTCCTGTTGGATGAGCCAACAACTGCGCTCGATGTCGGACATCAGCAAGAAGTTCTCGAGCTCATTGATCGGCTCCGAGCCGAGCACAAGATTGCTGTTATCTCCACAATGCATGACCTCACAGTTTCTGGAATGTACACAGACCACCTTGTCCTGATGAATCATGGAAAATCGTCGGTCAGTGGCACACCCCATGAAGTATTAACTCCAGAACACATCAAGATTCATTACAAAGTCGATGTCGACATCATCGACAATGCAGGCTTTCCGATGGTTTTACCCCGTCGGACCTTGCAATAGGACCCTTTTACCTTTGCTTACCGGGCGACTCGCCGAGTGACATCATTTGCCCGTCCGTTATCCCCCGATATCGTGGAATAACTGCCGTTGTCCACCGGGACGATGACGAACAAAGGAGTTCCCCACATGAAGGACGCACCAGCTCGGCTTATTGCTGAGTTCCTCGGAGTTTTCTTCCTCTGCCTCTTTGGCATTGGCGCAATTTCCAATGGCTTTGACATCACTGCTATTGCACTTGCGCACGGCTTTGCAATTTTCGTTGCAATCTGTGCTTTCGCGCATATTTCCGGAGCGCACTTCAACCCAGCAGTGACTGTTGCACTGGCAGCAACTCGTCGCATTGCACCAGTTGATGCAGTGGCCTACATCGTGGCCCAACTTCTCGGTGGCGTCGCTGCTGCTGCACTTGTCAAGAGCGCATTCGGTGGTTTGAAGGGTGTTCCTGCACTCGGTGCTGGCGTCAGTACTGGCACCGGCCTCATGGTGGAACTCGTTGCCACATTTATCTTGATGATTGTCATTATGGGCACAGCAGTTGACCCACGTGGCACGTTCTCAATTGTTGCTGGATTGCCAATCGGACTTGTCATCGTCGGAGACATTTTTTGGGCAGGCCCAGCAACTGGTGCCGCGATGAACCCAGCTCGCTGGTTTGGCCCAGCTCTCGTCGACGGCGCACTTTCTACGACACCCGTCGTGTGGATCGTAGGACCAATTGCCGGCGCACTGATTGCTGCAGCTGTTTACGAATTAGCTATGAAGCCTGCTCGCGACTAAAACTAAATAGAAATACCCCGCACAAAAAATGTGCGGGGTATTTCTTTTGGTCTATTTAGTGCTTGCTGCCAAGAACGGTGGCTTCACTACTTCCACATTCAAATCACGTCCGCGCACATCAACAATCAACGAGTCGCCGTAACTCACACTTGGATCAAGCAAGGCCAATGCGATTCCTTTTTGTAACGTCGGTGAAAATGTTCCCGATGTGGTTTCACCAACGACATCACCCACCACATTCTTAACGGTCATGTGACTGCGTGGAATACCTCGGTCAAGTGCTGCCAAACCGAAGGCTAGACGTTTCGGACCTGCAGCCTTTTCGGCAACGAGCGCGTCCCGTCCCGCAAACATTTCTTTTGTCCAGCCAACTGCCCAGCCCGTGCGAGCTTGAACTGGTGAAATCTCAGGTGAAATGTCTTGTCCATGCAAAACGTAGCCCATCTCAGTACGTAAGGTGTCACGTGCGCCAAGCCCACATGGAAGCACCCCAAAGCTTTCGCCGACAGCAAAGAGTGCCTCCCACAAAGGGAGCAGACCATCATTTGCAATGACAATCTCGTAACCATGTTCACCCGTATAACCCGTACGGCAAACACTTAGGTCAAATCCATCCCACGTAGCATCAGCAAACGCCATGTACTCGTGATCGATTGGTAAACCGAGTTGCTGTAGAAGTTCAGCGGACTTTGGACCTTGAATCGCCAGAATTCCTTGTTCGTTATGCAGATTACGAATTTCAATTCCATCTGGCTTAACTGCTTCGAGAGCAGCAACAACAGCAGATGCATTTCCTGCATTCGGAATGAAGCGAACTTCGGTATCACTCACGAGGTACACAATGAGGTCATCGATGATGCCACCATTTTCATTGCACAACATTGAATACTGGGCGCTACCTGGTTGGATGCGATCCAAGTCATTTGCAAAAACGCTGTTTGCAAACGCATAAGAACCCTCACCAACAATGCGCACCTTGCCCATGTGTGAAACGTCAAAAACACCAACTGCGTTGCGCACCGCAGTGTGCTCGGCAACAGTTCCTGCGGAATATTCGATAGGCATATCCCAGCCGCCAAATGGCCCCATCTTGGCGCCTAAAGCAATGTGGGTTGAGTGCAAGGGGACATCAGTCATGCTCCCAACCGTACTAGTAGCGTGTCTCCAAGGAACTGGTTCCACGCACATCAGGAGAAACAGCATGGCTACGACATCCACAGAACGCATGGCGACTTTAACGCTGAAGAGTGGAAATGCTTTGACGGCCGCAGCCGATGCACTTGTCATCGCAACGTCAACCGACGATAAGTTCACGGTTTTCAGTGACTCACTCCCGAAGGCTGCTGTCACAAAGTTGCGCGACCAGTTGCTCGCTATGGGTGCGACCGGAAAAATCGGCGAAGTAGTTCGAGTTCCCGCAGGAACAATCGCTTCAGCGAAAGTCATTGTTGCTGTCGGCGTCGGTTCGGCACGAAACGGTGTTTCCGAAGAGACTCTTCGCCGTGCTGCCGGTTCTGCAACACGCTCACTTGCTGGCTTTAAGCGCGTATCGATTTCCATTCCTGCTTCCTACGCAGGTGCTGCTGGTGCGCTTTTGGAGGGAGCAGGTCTTGGTGCCTACTCCTTTACCGAACACAGATCCGCCACGCTAGCCAAAGTTAAATCTCCAGTAAGTTCGGTAGCACTTTTTACTGACCAGACCCGAAATGCTGAATTCAAAGCCGCGCTTACCCGAAGCCGCGCAGTCGTCCAATCTGTCACGTTTGCTCGCGACGTCATCAATACATCGCCGCGCCATTTGCCACCAGCAGAACTTGCACTTGCTGCTAAGGATTTCCTCACTGGTACGTCCGTCAAGGTTCAGGTACTTGACGAGAAGGCACTTTCAGCCGGTGGCTACGGTGGCATCTTGGCCGTGGGGATGGGATCTACTCGCCCACCCCGGTTGATTCGCATGGAGTACAAGCCCAAAGGCGCAACTCGCCACGTGGCACTTCTCGGTAAGGGCATCACCTTTGATACTGGCGGTATCTCACTTAAGCCACCATTAAAGATGCACCACATGAAAGCTGACATGTCAGGTGCAGCTGCTGTTATCGCAACAATGCACGCAATTGCCACCCTTGAACTTCCGATCGCAGTTACTGCATATGCAGCCTGTGCCGAGAACATGCCTGGCGGTGGCGCGCAGCGTCCTGGCGATGTTATTTCTGCCTACGGCGGTCGCACCGTTGAAGTCCTCAACACTGATGCTGAAGGTCGACTTGTATTGATG
>Ga0114964_10001795_pt1 | contig 15563 bp, 26 predicted proteins | sample C_131016_MF_Meta_FD_92638 | JGI IMG/M metagenome (GOLD analysis project Ga0114964, IMG submission 92638) | Freshwater microbial communities from Lake Croche, Canada to study carbon cycling - C_131016_MF_MetaG | ecosystem: Environmental > Aquatic > Freshwater > Lake | place: Lake Croche, Canada... | reverse complement strand
TGTTTGCGACGGCAGAAGGTAGAGTCGTATTTCAAGTTAAAGGCCCTAAAGGCCGTAAATTTATCAGCATTGTTGCTGCTTAAATTTAAACTGCTTTACAATTTAAAGTTTAGTTAACCGAATTAAGTAACTTAAATCGGTGACTTTAAAAAGCTCCGTCATTTCTGGCGGGGCTTTTTTTGTTTTTATCGGTTGGTTTTGTATATGGCGCATGTAAGTAATGAGATTTGTTGACGAAGCAGAAGTTCGCGTAGAAGCTGGTGATGGTGGCAACGGCACTATTGGCTTTAGGCGTGAAAAATATATCCCCTTTGGAGGACCGGATGGCGGCGACGGCGGTGATGGCGGCAGCGTTTATCTAATCGCCGTTGAAAACGTTAACACACTGGTGGATTTTAGGTATCATGCCGTTCACAGAGCACAACGCGGACAAAATGGCATGAGCCGTAATTGTACTGGCAAAAAAGGAGATGACTGCTTTGTACCTGTACCTTTAGGCACCCAAGTCTCAGAAAAAGACACAGGTGAAATCATTGGTGATTTAACTAAGATTGGCGAAACACTGCTAGTTGCTAAAGGTGGCTTTCACGGCCTAGGCAACACTCGATTTAAAAGCAGCATTAATAGAGCCCCTCAAAAAGCAAGCAAAGGCAGCGAAGGCGAACATCGCATCCTGCTTTTGGAACTTACCTTAATTGCCGATGTGGGCTTATTAGGGATGCCCAACGCAGGCAAATCTAGTCTAATACGCGCTGTTTCATCAGCCACACCAAAAGTAGCGGATTATCCTTTTACAACACTTCATCCTAATTTAGGCGTAGTAAGCGTCGATGATTTGCGCAGCTTTGTAATTGCCGACATCCCTGGCGTTATTGAGGGCGCTGCAGAAGGAGCAGGCTTAGGCTTACAGTTTCTTAAACATTTATCGCGTACCGGATTATTACTTCATTTAATTGATGTTGTCCCTTATGAAAGCATGGACACACCTGTACAAGCAGCAAAAAAGATAATCCATGAAGTCGAAAAATGGAGCGACGATTTAGCTAACAAACCTCGCTGGTTAGTTCTCAATAAAATCGACAGACTACCTTATGATGAAGCCGAACATCACTGCCAAGCAATTATTGAAGAACTAGACTGGAAAGGCCCTGTTTTTAAAATTGCAGCTATAAATGGTGACGGCACTAAAGCACTAATGTTTGCCATCATGAACTTTTTAGAAGAACAACGGCGGAATAAAAGTGAGCAGGAATGAGTTTAAAAACGTTAAGCGAATTGTAGTTAAAATAGGCAGCTCTTTGTTAACTAAGGGAGGCCTAGGACTAGACAAAATAGCGATCACAGCTTGGGTGAGACAATTGGCTGAGCTAAAACATAAATCTATTGATGTCATACTCGTTTCTTCAGGATCAGTCGCAGAAGGCATGAGTCGTTTAGGCTTAAAAACAAGACCTAAAACTCTACACGAACTTCAAGCAGCAGCCTCTGTCGGTCAAATGGGCCTAGTGCGCGTTTTTGATGACAACTTTCAACGACATGACTTACATGCTGCACAAGTCTTATTAACGCATGATGACTTATCAAATAGGCAACGTTATTTAAATGCACGAAGCACCCTATTAACTTTGTTAAAATTTGGCGTTGTTCCTGTAATTAATGAAAATGACGCTGTCGCAACAGAAGAAATACGCTTTGGTGACAATGACACTTTAGCCGCATTAGTGGCTAATTTAGTTGAAGCTGAATTACTAATTATTCTAACTGATCAAAAAGGCTTGTATACTGGCGACCCCAGCCTGTTTCCCAACGCACAATTAATTTCTGAAATCAGTGTAAACGATGCCCGCTTAGAAAGTATGGCTGGAGATAGTCGTAGTGGACTAGGTCGCGGAGGTATGTCGACTAAAGTCAGCGCTGCTCGCTTGGCATCTCGCTCAGGGGCATCAACTGTGGTTGCTGCAGGTGCCGTTGACAATGTCATTACCAAGGTAATATCAGGTTACAATCTAGGTACATATTTCTTACCAGACATTGAACCCTTACTAGCCAGAAAACGCTGGTTAGCAGGACAACTTCAGGTAAAAGGCCAATTAATACTCGACGCTGGCGCAGTCAAAGTATTAAAAAGTAATGGTAAAAGCTTATTAGCTGTAGGCGTTAAAGCTATCTCAGGACAATTTGAACGCGGAGAATTAGTCTCCTGTAAAGATGAATCAGGAAATGAGATAGCCCGAGGTCTCATCAACTATGGCAACACAGAAGCCAAACTTATTGCAGGTAAAAATAGCAACGAATTTGAAAAAATACTTGGTTATGCAGATGACTCCGCATTGATACACAGAGACAACTTAGTACTGCTGTAGACTTGAATACCTAGAATAAAGACAATTATTAAATTAGAAGAGACAAAGTTAGATAAATTTGCTTATCTAAGCAAATATAAACCGCCACAAACTATAAAATGGGTCTAGCACTATGGAAGTAACTGAACAAAGCCATTCAGCTCAATTTCTAGATCATCAATTACAAGACATCTTAAACTTACTTGAAAAACAAAGCATTGAAAGAACCTTAGTACAACGTAGCCCTTCTATTAATTATGAACTTATTGCAGCCATGCTGCAAAACCAACAACAAACACGGTTACAAGAAAAACTAAGCCAACTTCATCCCGCCGATTGTGCACTTATTTTAGAATCATTACCTTTAGATGAGCGCCAGGTAGTATGGAGAGCTATCAAATCCAACTATGACGGGCAAATACTACTCGAAGTTTCAGACGCAGTCAGGCAGACGCTAATTTCAGGCATGGAGGCCGAAGAACTGGCATCAGTAGCGGGAAAATTAAATACCGATGAAATAGCTGACTTAGCAGCCAACCTTCCAAAAAGAACTATGCTAAAAATTCTTCGCTCCTTAAATAGCGAAGACCGTAAACATTTAAACAATATTTTGTCATATCAAGAAACACAAGTAGGCGCCTTGATGGATTTCGGTATGATTACAATCCGCAATGACCTAAACTTGAAAGCAATAATTGCTTATATACGCCGCCTAGGCAAACTACCAAGTCATACTGATAAATTATTCGTGGTAAATCAGGATAATATAGTATTAGGAATATTGCCACTACAAAGATTACTAACACACCTACCCTCTCAACAAGTAGCAGAAGTTATGGTTACAGATTTTGTAAGATTTCAAATAGATCAAGAAACAGCAGAAGCTGTGCGGGCCTTTGAAAGATACAATCTAATTTCTGCCCCAGTAGTTGATCAGTTAGGAAAACTTCAAGGAAGACTATGTGTAGACCATATTTTGGATTATATCAGAGATAAATCCGATGAAGACTTACTTAGCCATGCAGGCGTAGGTGAAGAAGAAGACTTGTTTGCTAGTGTTTGGAAAAGCGCAAGAAACCGCTGGGGCTGGCTATTAATAAATATTGCTACTGCTTTTGCTTCTACTCGTATAATAGGAATATTCGAAGACATTATCTTACAATTAGTGGCACTTGCATCATTAATGCCTATAATCGCAGCAATGGGCGGCAATACAGGCAATCAAACTAGCATGTTAATCATTAGATCACTAGCTTTAGGATTAGTCACACCTAGCAATGTAAAAAGACTGATAAAAAAAGAACTTAAACTTGCGATCATTAACGGTGTTTTTATAGGCTTAATAATGGGCTTATTAAGCCTACTACTTTATAAAGATGCAGCACTTTCTGTTGTAATGGCGACAGCAATGTTTATTAATTTATTCGTTGCTGTAATTTTCGGCTTAAGTATTCCATTATTACGCTATCGATATGGCAAAGATCCTGCAGTTGGAACTAGCGTGATATTAACAGCCATCACTGATTCCATGGGCTTCTTCATTTTCCTAGGCTTAGCCAGCTTGCTACTTATAAAAAAATAAAGTAATAGACATACCCTCTAACAATCTAAACCAACATATAGCTTCTTGCCTTTAAAGAAAGAGATGTTAAACTTAGAGTAACAAATAGGATGAATTGTGATAGTTTTATCTTATTTAAAGTACTAACAATAATTACTGAATTAATAATATAACCTTATGAAAAAATATAAAAATATTCTCTTTGTAATCGCATTTATAGCGCTACTATTAAGCCAATACAAATTAGTCATGCCTTTAATGTACAAAGTAGCTGCATCAGACCTATTTCTAGTCGAAAGTAAAGACCAAGCAAGTCAACTACCTATATCGACCCCATTAACAGCTATTGCATATATGCACTGCAATCGACATATCAAATCGGAACTTGGTGCAGATACAATAGTTAGCTTTCCAGAGAAAGCATTAAATTCCTGGTCTATGGGTAATTATGATTTCCTTATACATGGTGAATTCGGAATTACAGATCAAAATACAAAAAATAGTACTAAAAACTATACCTGCCGTATTACATACAATAACGGTGATGATCAAGATGGAATACTTGACTTTAACAACTGGTCAATTGTTGGAATTTCAGGATTAGACAAATAGGTTTGCGGAGAAACTAAAGTTACATAAAAAATATTTCTAATATATTTTTTACTTGATAAAACCAACTTTATTAATATAAAACAAAATATTAAAATTTACTTGATCAATAAAATTATACTTCTATTTTCCAAAAAAATAGTGAAAAATAATAATTAAATTTAACAATTATTTAAATGAACTTGAGGTGATAAATTGAATGAAGTATTCAATGAAATTATAAAAGAGAGGTATCAAGTTTAACGCAGCAAAAACAAAAAAAAGAAGCCATTTTAAATGGCTTCTTTGTTAAATACATTTATTCTGGTCTGTCAACAAGCTCAACATATGCCATTGGCGCATCATCACCTGATCTAAAACCACACTTCATAATACGCAAATAACCTCCAGCTCGATCCTTATACCTTGGACCTAATTCATCGAAAAGCTTTGTAACTATTTGACGATCACGAAGCCTAGCAAAAGCAAGTCTTCTTTTTGCAACAGTATCTTCTTTAGATAATGTTATTAAAGACTCAGCAAAACCTCTTAATTCTTTAGCTTTAGGTAATGTTGTTTTAATTAACTCATGATTAAAAAGTGAATTAGTCATATTACTGAATAGTGCCTTACGATGGCTACTAGTCATATTTAATTTTCTACCAGACTTACGATGTCTCATTGTCAAAAAACCTAATGTTTAATGTGTTGATAAAATATGTGAATGATCAGCTAAAGATTCAGGCGGCCAATTTTCTAAACGCATTCCCAAAGATAGACCTTTTAGAGCTAAAATATCTTTAATTTCCGTTAAAGATTTTTTACCTAAATTTGGGGTTTTTAACAACTCGACTTCAGATCTTTGAATTAAATCACCGATATAAAAAATATTTTCAGCTTTCAAGCAATTTGCAGAACGAACTGTTAATTCAAGATCATCAACAGGACGCAAAAGAACAGGATCACACTCCTCTTCAACGATCAAAACTTCTTCAACAACCTGATGACTTACTTTTTCAAAGTCAACAAAGACTGATAACTGATCATGTAGTATCGTTGCTGCTAGTTTTATAGTTTGTTCAGGATCAACTGTACCATTTGTCTCTAAATCAATAACTAGCCTATCTAAGTTAGTTCTTTGTTCAACACGAGTACTTTCAACTTGATAGGCTACTTTAACTATTGGACTAAAAGAAGCATCTAAATGCAATACACCAACTGCATTAGAAATTTCAGAATTCAAATTTCTTACGCTAACTGGCTGGTAACCTCTACCACGGCGCACTTGAACTTTCATATTCAGTACACCATTTTGAGTGAGGTTAGCAATTACCAAATCTGGGTTTACAATTTCAACATCATGTGGCAATTTAAAATCAGCAGCAGTTATACATCCTGCACCACTTTTAGTTAAAGATAGCTCTATTTCATCTTTAGAATGCAAAATCACAGCCAATTTTTTTAAATTAAGAAGAATATCGATAACATCTTCTTGAACACCATCAATTGTTGTGTATTCATGCAAAACTCCTTCAATTTCAACGTCAGTAACAGCACATCCAGAAATTGTAGATAATAATACACGTCTTAAAGCATTACCTAAAGAATGCCCAAAACCCCGTTCTAAAGGTTCAATAATAATTTTTGAATGGTTAGTAGAATTACTCACAACCTCAACTAAACGAGGCTTTAATAAGCCAGAAATAGAATTCTGCATTTATATCCCTCAAAACTGCAATTATTTAGAGTAAAGCTCAACTACAAGTTGCTCATTGATATCACTACCAAGATCTACACGATCAGGAAGAGAAGTAAAAGTACCAGTCATATCTTTAGAACTAACTTCAACCCATGATGGAAATCCATATTGTTCAGTTACGCTTAAAGCATCAACTATTCTTTGTTGTTTTTTAGCTTTTTCTCTAATTGTTACTACATCACCAGGTGATACTTGATAAGAAGGAACATTTATTAAAGAACCATTAACTTGTATAGATTTGTGCGAAACAAGCTGGCGAGCTTCAGCACGTGTACAAGCGAATCCCATGCGATAAACAACGTTATCTAATCTTGATTCTAATAAGTTTAAAAGGTTTTCCCCAGTAGCACCTTTCTTCATATCAGCAGATTTGTAATAGTTACGAAATTGCTTCTCTAAAATCCCGTATATACGCCTTAAACGCTGTTTAGCTCTCAATTGTAATGCATAATCTGAGTTTCTGGCTCTTTTTGTTCCATGCTGACCAGGTCTCTGATCTAATTTACACTTACCTTCTAAAGACTTACCTCTGCTCTTTAAAAAAAGATCAGTGCCTTCTCTTCTACTTAATTTACAAGTAGGTCCAAGATATCTTGCCATATTAGTACTCCAGAATTCTTATACGCGTCGTTTCTTAGGTGGACGGCAACCATTATGTGGAATGGGTGTGACATCAACTATATTATTAATTTTAAAACCTAGATTGTTTAAGGAACGAACTGCTGACTCACGACCAGGACCTGGTCCTTTAATCATAACATCAAGATTTTTCATTCCGAACTCTTGAGCAACAATCCCAGCTTTTTCAGCCGCAACCTGAGCTGCAAAAGGAGTGCTCTTTCTAGACCCTCTAAATCCTGAACCACCAGAAGTGGCCCAAGATAATGCATTACCTTTTCTATCAGTAATAGTTATTATTGTATTATTAAAAGATGCATGAACATGAACAATTCCATCTGCTACTTCTTTTTTTATACGCTTTCTCGAACGATTTTGACTTGCCATTACAAAGACCTCTAAAGGTATATCTTATTTACGGATGGGTTTACGTGGACCTTTACGAGTTCTGGCATTAGTTCTGGTTCTTTGACCTCTTAACGGCAAACCTCTTCTATGTCTAATACCACGATAGCAACCAAGATCCATCAAACGTTTTATATTCATAGAAACTTCGCGACGTAAATCGCCTTCTACAGTCATCTTTGAAACTACACTTCGAATCGCTTCTAGCTGTTCTTCGGTTAGTTCTTTAATTTTTACAGAAGGTAAAATCCCTACTTTTTCGCAAATTTCACTTGAAGTTTGACGACCTACACCATAAATAGCAGTTAATGCAATAATTGCATGCTTATGGTCTGGTATATTTATCCCGGCAATACGTGCCATCTAGATACTCCCCTGAGTAATTCTCTACAGTTAAGCGCGAAATTATAGCATTGCCGTAATTATTGCGCAATTAAAATTAGCCTTGGCGTTGTTTATGTCGTCCATCAACACAAATAACCCTTACTACTCCATTTCTTTTTACAATCTTGCAATTTCTACAAATTGCTTTGACAGAAGCACGAACTTTCATACCTAACTCCAACTTGATAAGTTATCGATTATTATTTTTTCAGATTAGCTTTTTTCATCAAGCCTTCATATTGTTGTGACATCAAATGAGTTTGCATTTGAGAAATAAAGTCCATAACAACAACAACTATAATTAACAAAGAAGTCCCACCAAAATAAAATGGAACATTCCAATAAACAATTAAAAATTCAGGAAGCAAACAAACTAATGTAATATAGAATGCGCCAATTAACGTTAAACGTGTCAATACTTTATCTATATATACAGATGTTTGTTGACCAGGCCTTATACCAGGCAAGAAAGCTCCAGATTTTTTTAAATTTTCTGCCGTTTCTTTTGAATTAAAAACTAAAGCAGTATAAAAAAAACAAAAGAAAATTATTGCTGTAGCATAAATTAAAACATAAACTGGCTGACCTGGAGATAGCATTGTAGCAATATCCTGCAACCATTCCAAACCAACCGTATTACTGAACCAACCAGCTATTGTTGCAGGAAATAAGATTATACTCGATGCAAAAATAGGTGGGATAACTCCTGCCATATTCAATTTTAGAGGTAAAAAACTACTTTGACCTGCATATAATTTGTTTCCTTGCTGTCTTTTCGGATAGTTTATTAATATCTTTCTTTGACCGCGCTCGACAAAAACAACTAAAGCAGTTACAGAAAGGGACAATAGGAAAAGTAGAATAATAAATCCACCATTCATTTCTCCTGTTCTGGCTAATTCTAATGTACCACCTATAGCTTTAGGTAAACCGGATACAATTCCTGCAAATATAATTAGAGAAATACCATTGCCAATACCACGCTCTGTAACTTGTTCTCCAAGCCACATTAAGAAAACAGTACCAGTTACCAAAGTGATAGTAGTTATTGAAATAAAATTAAAACCTGGTGCTAAAACTACAGATAAACCACCTGCAGTTTGATTTTGCAATGCAATTGAAATTCCAATAGCTTGAAAAGTTGCCAATACAACTGTTCCATACCTAGTATATTGAGAAATCTTTTTTCTTCCAGACTCCCCTTCCTTCTTTAACTGCTCCATAGAAGGAATAACAACCGTCATTAATTGCATAATAATTGAGGCCGAGATATAAGGCATAATTCCTAATGCAAATAAACTTAACCGCATCAAAGCACCACCCGAAAACATATTGAACATATCCAATATAGATCCACTTTGCTGCTCGAACATTATAGTCAAAGCTTTAGGATCAATTCCAGGAACCGGAATATGGTAGCCAACACGATATACAATTAAAGCACCAAGAACAAAAAGTAGCCTTGCCTTTAATTCAGCATGACCACCTGATAATTTATTTCCGGACTCATTAACTTTGCTCACTTAAACCTCTACTTTACCACCAAAAGCTTCAATAGAAACACGAGCGCCAACAGTTACCTTAATTCCTTTAAGATTAACAGCTTTTAGCAATTCGCCAGACTTAATAATCTTTGCACTTTTAGTAAATTCAGGAACAATATTAGAATTAATCAAAACTTTAAGATCAATAATATCTACATCCAGATTATTTAATTCATTCAATCTAACTTCTGCTGAATACTTGCTCTTCAAAGATTTAAAACCAATTTTAGGCAGTCTTCTTTGTAAAGGCATTTGTCCACCTTCAAACCCGACTTTATGAAAACCACCACTACGAGCTTTTTGGCCTTTATGACCTCTTCCACAAGTTTTACCTAAGGTACATCCTATACCTCGACCGACACGTTTAGATTTTTTTCTTGAACCTTCACTTGGTTGAATTGTATTTAAATACATTAAACTTCCTCAACTTTAAGCATGTATGAAACTTTATTGATCATACCTCTTATTTCTGGGGTATTAAGCAAAATCACAGTTTGATTGATCTTTCTTAAACCTAAGCCCTTTAAGCATGCTTGATGACGAGGCAAACGTCCAAACTTACTTTTCACCATTGTTACATGTAACTTATTTATAGTCATAGTACTATCCAATAATTTTCTCTACAGACAAACCACGTTTGGCGGCTATCTGATTTGCATTATGCATACCTGTTAATCCATTTATTGTTGCTCTTACTACATTAATTGGATTGCTTGTTCCGATACACTTAGCCAAAACATTGTGAACACCTACAACCTCAAAGACAGCCCGCATAGCGCCTCCAGCAATAATACCCGTACCTTCAGAAGCTGGCTGCATGTAAACTTTCGCTGCGCCCGTTGTATTCATAATAGCATATTGTAGAGTATCACCCTTTAGCGAAACTTTACGCATATTTTTTCTAGCTTGTTCTAATGATTTTTGTATAGCGATTGGTACTTCTCGAGCTTTACTTACTCCGTAACCAACTCTACCTTCACCATCACCAACCACTGTTAATGCTGTAAAGCCAAAAACTCTACCGCCCTTAACAACTTTAGCAACACGCCTAACGTTTACTAATTTTTCTTGCAAACCATCTGCACTACCTTGTTGAGCAGGTGCTGTAGCCATTTCTATTCTCCTAAAATTTCAAACCGGCTTCGCGCGCAGCATCAGCCAATGCTTTAACTCGACCATGATATTTGAATCCTGAACGATCAAAAGCAACTTCAGTAACACCAGCAGCAATTGCTTTCTGTGCAATATGTTTTCCAACAACTGCTGCAGCCTGAATATTACCAGTATATTTCAAAGATAACTTTATGTCAGACTGTGTAGTAGAAGCACTAGCTAATGTTACACTACCGTCATCACTAATTACTTGAGCATATATATGCTGAGAAGTTTTATGAATTGACAAACGAGTTGCACCTACTTTCTTAATTTTAGAACGCAGTTTCAATGCGCGCTTCATTCTAGATTGTTTCTTTTCCATTACAATACCTTACTTCTTTTTAGCTTCTTTTCTGACAACATGCTCATCAGAGTATCTAACACCTTTACCTTTATAAGGCTCAGGGGGACGGTAAGATCTGATTTTGGCAGCAATTTCACCCACTAATTGCCTGTCACTTCCCTTAACAAGAATTTCAGTCTGAGTTGGTGTTTCTACTTGTATACCCTTTGGAACTTCAAACTCAACTGGATGTGAAAACCCTAAAGATAAACTTAATGTGTTGTCTTTTGCTTGAGCTCTGTAACCAACTCCAATAAGTGTTAATTTTTTTTCAAAACCTTTAGAGACACCTGTTACCATATTGCTAACAACTGCTCTTGCAGTACCAGCTTGAGCTGTTGCTATTTTATTTTCTTTTTCCCATAACATTTCAATAACGTTATTTTCAATATTTACAGAAACCACAGAATTAAGCACATGAGTTAAAAACCCATTACTTCCTTTTACAGTTAAGGTATTACCATCTAATTTTATTTCTACACCTTTTGGAATAGAAATAGGAGCTTTAGCAATTCTTGACATAACACACCTACATTAGCAAACAGTGCAAATAACTTCACCGCCATGGCCAATGGCACGAGCGGCTCTATCAGTCATAACACCATTTGATGTTGATACAATAGCAATACCTAAGCCGCCAAGAACTTTTGGCAATTCGTCTTTAGATTTATAAATACGTAAACCAGGCCTACTAATTCTTTTTATAGCTTCAATTACAGGAAGTCCTTTATAGTACTTTAATTCTATAGTCATTTCTGTATGACTACCGTTAGTTTCAGTACTAAAATCTGTAATATAACCTTCCTCTTTAAGTACCTTCGCAATGGATACTTTTAATTTTGAAGAAGGTTGTTTAATACTTTTTTTTCCAGCAGATTGCCCGTTTCTTATACGAGTCAGCATATCTGCAACTGGATCCGTCATACTCATTTTATTATCTCCAAGATTGATCTATCAGATCTTACCAACTTGCTTTGACTAGGCCAGGTACATCACCGCGCATAGTTGCTTCTCTTAATTTATTTCTACTAAGACCAAATTTACGGTAGTATCCATGAGGTCGACCTGTTAAATTACAACGGTTTCGCACCCTAGTTACACTAGAATCCCTTGGTAATTTTTGAAGATGTAAATGAGCAGATTCTTTATCTTCGAATGAAGCATTAGGATCCCTAATAGTTTCCTTCAAAGCTTTACGCTTTACATCAAATTTTTTTACTAATTTTTTGCGTTTATCTTCACGCGCTATCATTGATTTTTTAGCCATGATAAAACCGTCCCTTAACTCTTAAATGGAAAATTAAACAACTTTAACAGAGCCAAACCTTCTTCATTAGTTTGAGCTGTTGTAGTAATGGTTATATCCATCCCACGTAAAGTATCAATCTTATCATAATCAATTTCAGGAAAAATAATTTGTTCTTTAACGCCCATAGAATAATTCCCACGACCATCAAAACTTTTTGAACTTAATCCTCTAAAATCTCTGATTCTAGGTATTGAAATACTTATTAATCTGTCTAGAAATTCGTACATACGATCACTACGAAGAGTAACCTTGCATCCTATCGGCATATCATCACGAATTTTAAAACCTGCAATAGACTTTCTAGCAAGAGTAACAACTGGTTTTTGACCAGAAATCTTTTCCATATCTGAAAGCGCGGATTGCAATACTTTTTTATCAGCAACTGCACCACTCACACCCATATTAAGTGTTATTTTAGTAATGCGTGGGGCCTGCATAATCGATTTATAGGCAAATTGCTCTACTAATGCAGGGAGAATTGTTTCTTTATATACGGTTTCTAATCTAGCCATGATTCATCTGCACCTTAACCATCAACAACTTCATTTGTTGATTTAAAATATCTGACCTTCTTTCCATCTTCAAGAAACTTATAGCCAATACGATCTGCCTTTTTAGTTTCTGGGTTATATAAACCAATATTGGAAATATTAATCGGCATATCCTTCACTATAATCCCACCTGAGATTCCAGCATTTGGATTAGGTTTTTGATTTTTCTTAACCTGATTGATTCCTTCAACCAAAACCTTATCACCTTTTAAAATCTGAACAACCCTACCACTCTTACCTTTATCTTTACCAGTACGAATGACAACATCATCACCTTTTTTTATTTTAGCCATTTTTCACCTAACCTTATAAAACTTCTGGAGCGAGAGAAATAATTTTCATAAATTTATCTCCTCTCAATTCACGGGTTACTGGGCCAAAAATACGAGTGCCTAAAGGCTGTAAATTGTTATTCAATATAACTGCAGAATTACCATCGAAGCGTATAACAGAACCATCTGGTCTACGTACACCTTTTTTGGTTCTTACAACTAATGCGTTATAAACTTCACCTTTTTTTACTCTTCCACGAGGTATTGCATCTTTTATGCTGACCTTGATAATATCACCAATGCCAGCATAACGACGATGTGACCCACCTAATACTTTGATACACATGACCCTTTTGGCACCACTATTATCGGCGACGTCAAGGTTAGTTTGCATCTGAATCATGATTATTTCCTACACACTGTATATAAAAATTTAGTTTTATTTCTTAACACTTTCTAAGACTTGAACTAAATTGAATGTTTTATTTTTAGACAAGGGTCTACAAGAAGTAATTGCAACCACATCACCCTCTTGACAAATATTATTTTCATCATGAGCCATCATTTTAGTCGAACGTTTAATGTATTTTCCATAAACTGGATGTTTAACAACTCGCTCTACTAAAACTGTTATGGTTTTATCCATTTTGTTACTAACAACCTTACCAGTGATCGTTCTTAACTTTTTAACATTATCGCTCATAATTATGCACTCGCCATTTGTCTTAATATGGTGTGGATTCTTGCCACATCGCGCCTAACTTTTTTAACTTGATCTGGCTTTAACAATTGACCAGTTCCTTTTTGCATTTTAAGGTTAAATCGCTCTCTTGACAGATCAAGCAATAAACCCCCTAATTCTTCTTTTGATTTTTGACGAAGTTCAGTAGCTTTCATTACATTATTGTCCGAGCAGTAAAAAGTGTTTTCAATGGAAGTTTAGCTGCAGCTAAAGTAAAAGCTTCTCTTGCCAATTCTTCTGAAACACCTTGGATTTCATATAACATTGTCCCAGGTCTAACCTGAGCAACCCAGTATTCTACACTACCTTTTCCTTTTCCCATACGAACTTCTAATGGTTTTTTAGTAATAGGTTTGTCTGGGAATACTCTGATCCAAATTTTACCACCACGTTTTACGTGTCTTGTTATTGTTCTTCTTGCAGATTCAATTTGCCTAGCGGTTAAACGACCTCTAGAAACCGCCTTTAATCCGAATTCACCAAAACTAACAGACGAACCCCTTACAGCAGTACCGTTATTTCTGCCCTTATGTTGCTTACGGAATTTTGTTCTTTTAGGTTGAAGCATGAGATTGTTCCTTCAACTATTTCTTGGAATCAGAATTAATAGATGCAATATGTGCATCCATATCGAATACTTCACCTTTGAAAATCCACACTTTTATGCCGATAATTCCATAGGTTGTATTTGCCTCTGCGGTTGCATAGTCAATATCAGCTCTTAAAGTATGCAAAGGTACACGACCCTCTCTATACCATTCACTTCTAGCTATTTCCGCTCCATTTAAACGACCACCTACATTTATTTTAATACCCTCAGCACCTAAACGCATAGTATTTGTAACTGCCCGCTTCATTGCCCTACGATACATAATTCTCTTTTCTAACTGTTGAGCAACACCTTCAGCAACTAACTGAGCATCTAGCTCAGGTTTTCTGATCTCTTCAACATTTAATTGAACTGGCACGCCAATCATGTTAGAAATTTCTTGTCTCAATAAATCAATATCCTCACCTTTTTTTCCTATTACAATTCCTGGACGAGCTGTGTGAATAGTAATATGTGCATTGTTAGCAGGGCGATTTATCTGTATGCGACTAACAGAAGCATGAGCTAATTTTTTCTTTATAAATGATCTAACAGTTAAATCTTGATGCAGGAATACTGAATAATCCTGACTATTTGCGTACCATCTTGAATTCCAATCCTTTACAATTCCAAGACGTATACCAGTTGGATGAACTTTCTGACCCATTTTCTACCCCTACTCGGATTCTGCAACTTTAATTGTAATATGGCAGGTTCTTTTAAGGATATGATTTGCATTTCCTTTAGCTCTTGCCTTAAATCTTTTCATGGTTGCCCCTTCATTCACATAAACAGTAGAAACCTTTAAATCATCTATATCCGCACTTTCATTATGCTCAGCATTTGCTATGGCAGATTCCAAGATTTTTTTAATAATTGTTGCTGCTTTTTTAGAGCTAAACTTCAATGTATTAAGTGCTTTTTCAACTGGCATTCCACGAATTTGATCACCCACTAACCTTGCTTTTTGAGCAGATAATGGAGCATTTTTTAAAATAGCTGAAATTTCCATAACAATTCCTACCTTGATTTCTTATCAGCCACATGGCCTTTGTATGTTCTAGTAGGAGAAAACTCACCTAATTTATGACCAACCATGTTTTCAGATATTAGCACCGGAATATGTAATCGACCATTATGTATTGCAATAGTTAATCCCAACATATCTGGAATTATCATAGATCTTCTAGACCATGTTTTAATCGGTTTCCGATTATTGCTACTTACAGCATCTTCAACCTTTTTTAGAAGGTGATGATCAATAAAAGGACCTTTTTTAATTGAACGCGGCACTCTGATTCCTCTCTATTTTTGCTTACGACGTCTAATAATCATATTATCAGTTCGTTTGTTTTTTCTAGTTTTCTATCCCTTAGTTGGCATACCCCATGGCGAAACTGG
>Ga0114964_10001793_pt1 | contig 15567 bp, 14 predicted proteins | sample C_131016_MF_Meta_FD_92638 | JGI IMG/M metagenome (GOLD analysis project Ga0114964, IMG submission 92638) | Freshwater microbial communities from Lake Croche, Canada to study carbon cycling - C_131016_MF_MetaG | ecosystem: Environmental > Aquatic > Freshwater > Lake | place: Lake Croche, Canada... | reverse complement strand
GGCTTGGTGGTAAGCAGGGCTCCGGCAAACAAATGTTCAGTTGGATTCATGTGGAAGACCTTTTTCGCATCATTCAATTTATACAAGCTGATACGTCATTATCCGGCATCTTCAACTGCTCGGCGCCTGAGCCTGTGACTAATGAGGAATTGATGCAGCTATTGCGTGAAAGCTTGCGCATTCCTCTGGGATTGCCTTCTCCCAATTGGTTGCTCCATCTTGGTGCTTCTTTTATCAATACCGAAACAGAATTGGTACTTAAAAGTCGTTGGGTGCTTCCTGATCGCCTGATGAAAGCCGGTTATTTCTTCGAGTACAGCACCTTGATGGATGCTTTACAAAACATTTTAGCTGAAAGCGCCTCTATTGAAATGCGCTAGTTAGCATATTGAAAGATCTGAAATATACCTTAAAAGAAAAATAAAATGAGGCGCTGCTTTGCAGCGCCCATTTAGCAGGTTCTTCCTTTCATCTAACGTTTAGCAGCGGCAATTTTGATCTGCCGCTACTTCAGAAAAATAAAAGGTGATACAATAGCAACGTTTCCATTCAACATTAACTAGGGATTAATGCCAAAGGAACGATGCTGAGCGCTTTCTTGTTGGCTTTGCTTATGCGATAATTGCTGATAAACAACGGTACTCACGAGTACTGACACTGCTAACACAAGGCAATAAGCAACCAATAATAAATTGATATTTTTTTCACTGCGGTCTAACATTTCACACGGCTTTAGTATATAATGATAACGAATTTTTACCATGTGTTGTTGTTAAGTTTTTTCTTACTTAACCTTTTTATCATCAATTTGACTTGATTATGACAAACAGCATAAGTATCTAGGCGATTTTGTCGAAGCCGGTATATGGTTGCAAAGCTTTGGGAATAAGAATTCCGTCCTTGCTTTGATGATTTTCCAGGATGCCGGCATAAATTCTTGGCAATGCCAATGCCGATCCGTTTAGGGTATGTAATAATCTTGTTTTGCCGCTTTGCTCATCTTTGAAACGCAATTTAAGCCTGTTGCTTTGAAAGGTTTCGAAGTTTGATACAGAACTTACTTCCAACCACTTTTGCTGGGCGGTAGAATAAATTTCAAAATCATAAGTAATGGCAGAAGCAAATCCCATGTCTCCACCGCATAATTTTAAAATACGATAAGGCAGTTCCAACTTATTGATAAGCATTTCGACATGCTCAATCATTTTTTGCAGCATCTCATAGCTTTTTTCAGGATGCTCAATCACCACGATTTCTATTTTCTCAAACTGATGCACACGGTTTAATCCTCGAACATCTCTGCCGTATGATCCGGCTTCTCTTCTAAAACAAGGAGAATGCGCTGTCATTCTTACAGGAAGTTCGTTTTCCTTCAAAATAACATCTCTATAAATATTTGTCACCGGAACCTCTGCAGTAGGAATTAAAAAATAAGGATCCAATTTCATTTCATACATCTGTCCTTCTTTATCGGGTAATTGGCCGGTAGCAAATGCAGAATCTGCATTTACCATAAAAGGAGGAACATATTCGGTAAAACCCGCCTGAATGGCCTCATCCAAAAAGAAATTAGTCAATGCTCTTTGCAGTCTGGCTCCTTTTCCTTTATACACCGGAAAGCCTGCCCCGGTAAGCTTCACACCCATATCCAAATCGAACAAATCATAGTCTTTCGCCAAATCCCAATGTGGTTTAGCTCCTTCATAAAGTACAGGAATTGTTCCTGCTTGTTTTACCACTTCATTGTCTTCCGGCGTTTTTCCATGAGGCACTTGAAAGCTTGGTGTATTAGGTAATTTCACCAAAATATCAAACTGATCTTGTTCTAGTTTATTGAAGTTTTCCTTGAGTGCGGCAATATTTTCTTTCATGGCGGCAGACTTTGTTTTGATGCTTTCCGCTTCTTCTTTTTTGCCTTCCTTCATCAGCTTGCCCACTTGCGCTGCCAACTCATTAGATAGCGCCAAGGTATCGTCCAACTCTTTTTGTGCAGCTCTTCTCTCCGCATCAATTTTTAAAATATCATCTACCAGGCTCTGCTCTTTAAAATTACGTATGGCAAGTCTTTGCTTCACTTCCTCTGCATGCGTTCTGATGTAACTTAACTCTATCATTTGTTGATTAATATCTCACAAATATAGGGCGTGATGGCTTGGCCAATGTGCCTTTTAAAGCCAAGGGGAAGAAAAAAATTTTATTATCCCAAAAAAAGGCTGTAACATTGTACCATCAAGTCCGGCTTATAGCCATCCTATTTCCCCAACCTGTTATTTCTTTCTTAACCATCTATTCTTCCCTTCGGGATAATTTTCAATACTTACATCAAATATCAACATGCCGAATTACGACGTTTTGCAACTGAATGACATGATCCTCGCTGAACTGAAGGAAATTGCGGAAGGATTAAGCATCAACAATGCTAAAAAATTGGGAAAACAGGAATTGATTCATGCCATTTTAGATGCACAGGCTATTAGCTCCTCTAAAGACGGCAGCCCGGAACCTCGCAAAATTGAAAGAATCAGAAAGCCTAGAAAGAAGAAAGAAGAGGAAGGCGAAAACATGGAAGCTGCTGCGCCGGCACCAACAAAACCGGAGACGCTAGTGCAAGAAGAAATTCCTTTTGTGGAAGAGCCGGTAGAATCTGAAAGACAGCCGGAATTTATTGTAAATGAAATTCATATTGAAAATAAAGCACAAGACAGCGTAGAGGCACCTCAGGCCGGCAATGTGCAAACCAACAACGAAGAAAACAGACCTGCCCAACCACAGCAACGTGATAATTATCCTAGAAAGAGAGAAGTAAATTATACCACTGAATTGGATGGTTTGGTATCCGGAGAAGGTGTGCTGGAAATGATGCCTGATGGATACGGCTTTTTGCGCTCCTCCGATTATAATTACCTAACGTCTCCTGATGATGTATATGTATCGCCTTCTCAAATCAAATTGTTTGGGTTGAAAACCGGAGATACCGTGAAGGGTGCTGTTCGTCCACCAAAAGAAGGGGAAAAATATTTTGCCTTATTGAAGGTGGAAACGCTGAATGGTCGTGATCCGGCAGCGGTTCGTGATCGTGTTACTTTCGATTACTTAACGCCGCTTTTCCCGAATGAAAAAATAAACTTAGCCACTCAACGTGGTGGTTATACTACCCGTATTATTGACCTTTTCACTCCGGTGGGTAAGGGCCAGAGAGGAATGATTGTTGCCCAACCTAAGGTGGGTAAGACCACTATCTTGAAAGATATTGCCAATGCTATCGCCGAGAACCATCCTGAAATTTATCTCATCATTTTATTGATTGATGAAAGACCGGAAGAGGTAACTGACATGCAACGCAGCGTTCGAGCAGAAGTGATTGCTTCTACTTTTGATGAGCCCGCAGAACGCCATGTTAAAGTATCAAGCATCGTATTACAAAAGGCGAAGAGATTGGTAGAATGCGGTCATGATGTGGTTATTCTGTTAGATTCAATCACCAGGTTAGCCCGTGCCCACAATACGGTAGCTCCATCTTCAGGTAAGGTTTTATCGGGTGGCGTGGAAGCAAATGCCCTTCATAAGCCAAAGCAATTCTTCGGCGCAGCCAGAAAAATTGAAAACGGTGGCTCACTTACCATTTTGGCCACTGCGCTTATTGATACCGGTTCTAAAATGGATGAGGTAATTTTTGAAGAATTCAAAGGTACCGGAAACATGGAATTGCAACTTGATCGCAAGCTATCTAATAAACGAATCTATCCTGCCATCGACGTTATTTCTTCCAGCACTCGTCGTGAAGATTTGTTGGTGGATAAGGAAGTGATGCAGAGAATGTACATTTTAAGAAATCATTTGGCCGACATGAACACGGAAGAAGCCATGCGTTTCATTCTTCAACATATTAAAGACACAAGAAGCAATGAAGAGTTTTTGGCCACTATGAATGGGTAGTCATTTAAATATTGTTGAAAAATTGTTCATTTCCCAAAAAACACTATCTTTGCCGTCCATTTTTTATCACTGTTAGTAGAATATTGTATCCATGAAAAGGACATACCAACCATCCAGAAGAAAGAGAGCCAATAAACACGGTTTCCGTAGTAGAATGGCTACCAAGAATGGTCAAAAGGTGCTTGCATCTCGTCGTGCCAGAGGGCGTCATCGCCTTACTGTTTCTGATGAGAAGCGCCTGAAATAATCTTAAAAACTTAAGCACACTGAGCAGATTTAAATTCACTAAAGAAGAAAGGATCTGCAGTAACGGGCTTATTCAAGAGATAATCATGGGGAAAAAGGTGATACACCTTTTTCCCTTTGCTGTTTATTATAAGTTCGTTTCTCAGTCTGATACGCCCGGCATCGCGGTGGCTTTTGCCGTTCCTAAAAAACGCTTTAAACATGCGGTGGACAGAAACCGTATCAAACGTCTTTGTCGTGAGGCTTATCGCTTGCACAAACATGAATTATATGCCTTGATGCCTGCCGCAAACGCGCAACTTCTGCTTTTTTTTATGTTTAATGGGAAGGAAATTCCTCCATATGAAATGGTAGCGGCGCGCTTTAAGACTTTATTTTCACAAATGAGCAGCCTATTTCCTAGCAATGCTCCTGATGCATCATGAAGCAAGTATTGATATTTCCCTTTTTGGTGCTCATTCGCTTTTATCAGTGGTTTATTTCACCACTTACTCCGCCTTCTTGCCGCTTTATGCCCACCTGTTCTCAATATTCTTTGGAAGCACTTCAAAAACACGGGCTTATTCAAGGTTCTTTTCTGGCCATCAAGCGCATTTCTCGCTGCCATCCTTGGGGTGGAAAAGGCTACGATCCTGTTCCTTAACGTTAATAGGCCGAAATAATCTACATTTTTTAAAATATTAACTATCTATTGTCCGTATTTAGAATGTTGTAGCAACAAATATTGATTAACATTGTACAAGCGTAATACTTAAAACTCCTAATGAATAGACCATTCTTTAAAAGATGGAAGTTGTATCCCACCCTAGTGCTTCTGCTGGTTGTGGTTTTTTGCAATCTATCCTTTACTCAAGACAGCAACTACTTCGAGATTTCAAAGAATCTGGACATCTTCTCCACCCTTTATAAAGAATTAAACACCTACTATGTAGATGACATTCAACCGGCAGAGATGATGCGCAAAGGCATAGATGCCATGCTAGAGTCGCTTGACCCCTATACCAACTTCATCTCTGAAGCTGAGATTGAAGATTATCGTTTTCAAACCACCGGTAAATACGGAGGAATTGGCGCGATGATTGGCAAAAGTGGCGACTATATTGAAATAACCGAACCCTATGAAGGTGCACCGGCCCAAAAGGCAGGCGTCTTAGCCGGTGACAAAATTCTTTCTATAGATGGCAAGGACATGATTGGCAAAAACAGTGACGATGCCAGTAAATACCTCAAAGGTCAACCGAATAGTAAGGTAGAACTTAAATTGAAGCGATTGACTGCAGATGGTACTGAAAAGGAAATGACCTTTGAGATCAATCGCGAAGAAATACATATCAATAATGTACCCTACTACGGTTTGGTGAATGATAATATCGGTTATATTCAGTTGGAGCATTTCACGCAAGATGCCGGAAAAGAGGTGAAAGATGCCTTATTGGAACTAAAGTCTAAACATAATATCAAAGGCGTAATTCTTGATTTACGTGGCAATCCCGGTGGTTTGCTGAATGAAGCGGTAGCCATATCCAATGTGTTTGTTGACAAGGGAGAAGAAGTGGTTAGCACCAAAGGAAAAGTAGAAGAATGGGACAAAACCTTCAAATGCCTGGATAACGCGGTGGATAAAGATATTCCACTAGCCATTCTTACCAATAGCGGTTCCGCTTCAGCAAGTGAAATTGTGAGTGGCTCCATACAAGATTTAGATCGTGGAGTTATTATCGGGCAGCGCACCTTCGGCAAAGGCTTGGTACAAACCACTCGCCCATTATCTTACAACACACGCCTTAAAGTCACTACAGCCAAATATTATATTCCTAGCGGTCGTTGTATTCAAGCCATCAACTATGCAGAAAAAGGACCGGATGGAGAAGTTAAAAAAATTCCTGATTCGCTCAAGGTGGCTTTTAAAACCAGAACTTCTCGCGTGGTATATGACGGCGGAGGCATAGATCCTGACATTAATTTAAAACCGGAATATCTTAGTCAGATTGCTACCACCCTGCTTACTAAGAATTACATTTTTGACTACGCTACTATCTATCGTGCCAAGCACGCAACTATTCCGCCGGCAAGATCTTTTCATTTAACAGATAAAGAGTTCGAAGAATTTGTGGCTTTTCTAGCTGATAAGGATTACTCCTATGATACCAAGAGCGACAAGGCTTTAGAAGATTTGGAAAAAAATTCTAAGGACGAAAAATATTATGAGGCTATCAAAGATGACCTTGTGGCTTTGCATAAAAAAATGCAAACAGATAAAAAGAACGATATCTACAAACAAAAAGAAGAATTGCGCAGTTTGTTAGAAGAAGAAATCGTGGAGCGTTATTATTTTAGAAAAGGTCGCACCGAAAATGCCTTCAATAATGACAAGGAAATTAAAGAAGCAATTTCCGTTCTTGAAGACAAAGGTCGTTATAACAGTATTTTGAAGACAAATAAGTAATTGTCTAGAATCATCTTTTTCTTTATACATCCTCGCCTACTTTTTCTGCATCTTTCATGTGTGATTTAAAACTACTATGAAAAAAACTATTCTTTTTACTTTGCTGTTAATCAGCCTTTTTAATGCCTCTTTTTCTCAAAACATGAAGGCCACAGAAAGTAGGATGAAAGAAGGCATCTACTTTCTTGCCTCAGACAGTTTGGAAGGAAGATTAACTTCGAGCAAGGGAGAACTTATTGCTGCTACCTACATTGCTAATTGTTTCCAAAAAATTGGCTTAGCACCTAAAGGCGATCATGGTGGCTACTCGCAAGCTTTTAAATATAATGATGGAAAGTCATTTGGTTCGAAAAATGCATTGAGTATTGGTGGAAAAAATTATGCGCTAAAATCAGCGTACTATCCTATCAATTATAGTGCAAATGGCCATGCTGCAGGAACCTTGGAATATGTTGGCCGTGGGCTTTCGATCGCAGGATTTGAGAATGATTATGCCAACAAGAAAAACTTGAATGGCAAAATATTTTTGATGGAATGCGGCTATCCTTCGGGCATGGATCCCCATTCTGAAAAAGCACTTCTAGCGGATATCACCACCCGAATAGACAGCGCCATTTCCCGAGGCGCGAAGGCTGTTATTTTTATAAATAGCGACACTTCCGCCGACGATTTAAAGATGAATTTTGACATGAAAGTGAAGGAATCAAGTATTCCAATTCTCTTTCTTAAAGACATTAATCAGCCAAAACGTTTAAGTGGTAATGAAGCAATTATTGATGTGGAAACATTTAAATTGGAAAAAGAAACACACAATGTGGTTGGATACATTGATAATGGTGCCGCATTCACGGTAGTGCTGGGTGCACATTATGATCATCTTGGTTATGGTGAAAAAGGGAATTCATTATACAGAGGTGCTCCGGCCATACATAATGGAGCCGATGACAACGCGAGTGGTGTAGTTTCTTTGATTGCCCTGGCTACCGTACTGAAAGAAAAAGGACCCAGTTCCAACAATTATTTATTCATTGCTTTTTCAGGAGAAGAGCTCGGATTATACGGCTCTAAATCATTTACGGAAAATGAGGTAAATAAGGTGGACAGTGCACATATCAACTACATGATAAACATGGACATGGTAGGAAGATTAAGTTCGGAAGAGAAAAATTTGTCGATTAGCGGTACCGGAACATCTCCTCAATGGACAGATATTTTAGCGGCGGTACATGTTGACAGCATACGTGTAAAGCCTTCAGAGTCCGGTATTGGCCCTTCGGATCACACTTCCTTTTATTTAAAAAATATTCCGGTTTTGCACTTTTTTAGTGGCTCGCATAGTGATTATCACAAGCCATCTGATGATGCGGAGAAAATTAATTTTTCCGGTATGTTGGCTATTGATGAGTATATCTACAAAGTAATTGAGGCAGCCAATGCTAAGGGCAAACTATCCTTTACTAAAACCAAAGAAGACAAAAACGAAAATACGCCGCGCTTCAAAGTTACCTTAGGCGTTATTCCGGATTATATGTTTGATGGGGAAGGCATGCGTATTGATGGCGTGTCGGATGGCAAGCCGGCGGCTGCTTCCGGGCTCTTAAAGGGCGATATTGTAGTTCAGCTTGGGGAACATAAAGTGACAGATATGATGAGTTATATGAAGGCACTTAGCATGTTTAAGAAAGGGGAAACAACAGCCGTAACATTTATGCGGAACAATAAAAAAGAAGTGGTAAATCTTACCTTTTAAGTGGAATACTTACTTCATATAGAAACCAGCGGCCGTGCATGTTCTGTTGCATTGAGCGCTAATGGTAACATGTTGCACTTGGTGGAAGATCAGGATGGTCGTTCACATGCCAAAGTGCTCGGCGATTATGTTTCGCAAGTGATTAAAAGTGCAGGCATTGATTTACAACAAGTTAGTGCCGTTTGTTTAAGCGCAGGACCCGGTTCCTATACCGGCTTACGAATTGGTTTTGCATTTTCTAAAGGCCTCTGTATGGGCTTATCCATCCCCTTAATTACAATAAATACACTGGATACTATAGCCTGGCGAATAAAGGCTGAAGAAGCCAATAATATCAAGGGTTCCGACCTTATTATACCCATGATTGACGCCAGAAGAATGGATGTTTATACCAGTACCTATTCCGCAGAACTGAAGCAGATAGAAGACTATTCGTGTATTGCTGTGGATGAAAAATTATTATCAAATACGTATAAAAATGTTTCTTTGTACATAGGAGGTGATGGCGCTGCAAAGTGTTATCAGGCCGTAGGTAACAAACAGATAAAAACAATTAATAATATTTTGTTTAGTGCATACAACCAGATTGAACTTTCTACAATCTTATGGAAAGAATATTGTTTTATTAATATTGCTTACGCAGAACCTTTTTATTTGAAAGATTTTAAAATTTCGCACTAATTTCACTATATTATTTTTTAACTAACCCCCTCTCTCACCATGACAGGAATTAAATCAACCGAGACGATCATCATCTCGAAATCAGGGAAAGACCAGATTAAACTGGACTACTCTGTGTTGAGACGCGCTGTACTCACCCTGCGCGCTATCAACCATCCGCTGCGAAAGCAAATCATTGCTTTACTAGAAGATAGTAAGCAAATGACGGTTACTGAAATTTTTATTAAACTTCGTTTGGAACAATCGGTAGCTTCGCAGCACCTAGCCATTCTGAGGAAAGCAGGTGTGTTGAACACCGATCGCGATGGAAAATTCATTTACTACTCTTTAAACAAAGAGAGAATTGAAGAAATCGCGAACTTAGTTGAAGATCTAGCCCAGTAGAAACATACCTCTTCATTGAGGAAGAAGCCATAAGCATAAAACAAAACGTCTGACTTTAGCCCAGTCATGTATTTAGATAGAGCCTGAATTTTTTTTGACCCCGATCAGCGTAAACCCATCTAAGATGAAAGTTAAGAGCTCTGTTGACTATGCAAAATTGAATCATGTTTCTACAGTTATGAGGGCGCTCTCCCATCAGCTGCGACTCAGAATTATTGCATTTATAGACAAACAAAGAGTAACGAATGTAAATCAGATTTACTCTTCAATTAAAATTGAACAATCCATCACCTCGCAGCAGTTAAAAATTCTTCGCGATGCCGGATTAGTGAATGCAAAAAGAGACGGTAAATTCATTTACTACTCTCTCAATTACGAAAAGATAGGCAACATTTCAAAAATGCTGCAGAAGTATCAGAAAAAAATCTGATTTCACCTCTCGCTTTTCGCATTTTACAAGCTTATGATGACCTTTGCATAAACACTCACTGTGCAAAGGTCAGTATTTTCTTGTCTTGAAAGGGAAAAGCTAATTAAGCATCTCTCTAAAACCACTTTTGATGTCCTAGTCATCGGAGGCGGTATTACCGGAGCTGGAATTGCTTTAGACGCCTCCTTACGTGGACTAAACGTTGCCTTGGTAGAACAATATGATTTTGCCTCCGGCACTAGCAGTCGCTCTACAAAACTCATTCACGGCGGGCTTCGTTATCTAAAACAATTAGAATTTTCCCTAGTTCATCAGGTAGGAACCGAAAGAAGATTGCTCTTCCAAAATGCTCCCCACATTGTGAAGGCAGAACCAATGCTGCTGCCTATCATTAAAGGCGGTTCCCTAGGTAAAATAGCCACATCTATAGGTCTTGGTGTTTATGATTTTTTAGCCGGTGTGCATTTCTCCGAAAGAAGAAAAATGCTCTCTGCAGCTGAAACCATGAAGCAAGAGCCCATGTTAAACCCTTCCTTAGTTTTGGGTGGAGGATTTTATTATGAATATAGAACCGACGACGCCAGATTGGTGATTGAAGTGATGAAAAGTGCGGTGAAAGAAGGAGCGGTATGTATCAACTATGCCGCTGCTGTTGAAGCCTTGCATGATTCGAACGGAAAAATTAACGGCTTCAAAGTGCTGGATAAAATCAGTAATACGCATGTTAACATTCGCGCTAAAAAGGTGGTGAATGCTGCAGGGCCATGGTTGGACCAGGTAAGAAGTATGGACGCCCCACCTAGCGGTAAACGTTTGAAATTGAGCAAAGGCGTGCACATAGTAATCGCTCTTGACAAGCTACCCATCAAACAAGCCGTATATTTTGATAGCCCTGATGGTAGAATGATTTTCGCCATACCTAGAGACCAATCATGTTACATAGGCACTACCGATACCTTTCATGATGACGGTCCCGATAAATTAAACACAGAAAAAGTGGACATTGAGTATTTACTGTTGGCCACCAATCGCTTATTTCCTGACGCAAAAATAAGTGCAGATGATGTGCTTTCCAGCTGGGTGGGCGTTCGCCCGTTGATTTATCAAGAAGGAAAAAAAGCCGGTGAGTTATCCAGAAAAGATGAAATTTTCGTGGCGCCCGGCGGCTTAATTTCAATCGCCGGCGGAAAATTAACTGCCTATCGATTAATGGCCAAGAAAACAGTTGACCTTCTAATGAACCAAGAAAAATCATGGAAACTCAGGAAGCAAATTTTCCCCTCTACTAGAAACTACCCATTGGGCGGGGGAAATTTTGAAAAAAACCAAAGTCCCGAAATTTTTTCTGCGTTATTAACATCTAAACAGGGTCAACCGTTAATAAGTGAGTGGATTGTCCAAAAATGGGTTGATAGATACGGTACTAACGCATCAGAATTAATACGTATGTTTTGTGAATTAGCGTTAGAAAGCTCCGAATATAATTTGATCAAAGCTGAACTTTATTACTGTGTAGCGCATGAAGCAGTTTGTACTTTATCTGACTTTCTTATTAGGAGAACGGGAATGTTATATTTTGAAAGGGAAGCAATTGCCTCTATATATAACGCCCTGAATGAAGAACTGGCTATTTTATTGCAATGGAATGAAGCAAAGAAATTAGCCTCGCTGAGAGAATTTGAAAAGGAATATGAAGAATGTATTCGCTTTCGTCATTAATGTGCGGAAAAGTGATAATTACCCATTGCATCCACACTCACCATCGGCAGTTGCTTGTTCTTTTCGAAGTAATAATAGCCTTCTTGTAAGTTCGTCCAGAACTTTTTAATCGTGACAGAAGATACGCTCTCTCTTAACTGTGCAAAACCTTTATCTTCCATTTTGGCCGGAAATATATGCACTGGTATATTTTGTTGTCCTCGACCTGCTGCGATGACTGCAGCTACATAAATTTCTTTGATTTGCTCATCGTTCATTGGCAGGCAGCCTATGGTAACACAATCACCATGAATAAAAATATCACCACCCGGCGCCTCCTTATCGGATAGGATAGAATCACTGGCATTAGGATAATTAATACCTAATGATAAAAAATACCTACTTTCCGGATTAAATCGGTCGATGTAATAAAATCCTTCCGGTACTTGCATGTCGCCCTCTCTGCGCTTCGGTCCAAGAATACCTGATTTTTCACAAATCGCATATTTTTTTAATAAAACATATCTTCCTGCTTTGCTGCTGTATGCCCACAGCTCTAGTTCTCCCTCTTTTTTGAATGCCCTTAAAAATAGCTTCGGGCTATCCAGGTCTGCTTGAAAAAGTGTGAATAAACCCCTTATTCCTTCTTCTTTCTCTGCAAAGGCTTGCGCCACTTTTTCGTATTTTTTTTGTTGGAATTCAAAATTGCTGGTATCGATATTTTGGGCATTCATTTGCTTCATCATCAAAAGCGAAAGTAGCAGGATTGGTAGCGTTTTTAGGATAAAGTTGTACAAGGCTTATATTATAAATTAATTAAAAGAAATTATTATCTATTATTAAGGATGTGCATTTGTAGATAATCTTAGCGAAGAAAATTTGCATTCTAAGTTATGCTGTATTTTTCTATGTTGTCCACACATAAATCAACCATTTATTTCACTGGTAATGTGTCTTTTATGTTGTTTATTCACTTCTTGTTGAAATAGCTGTGAACAAGCCTTATTAGCATAAGTATTTTGATTGATCATGTTAAGAATACCTTAACTTCTTCTGCATTTATTCACAGCATTGCGTACTTGTTAACCTCCTATTCATTTAGAAAAATTTATAAACGGCCTTTCAACGCTTTTATGCACCTTAAATGCCTTTGGTATGTTAAGAAAAAATTATGCCCCTTTTCTTGCATCTTACAAATACTACTTTTTATAGAGGTTCATCTCAGTGATGTATTGGTAAACGCTATCGGGTACATAATAGTGAATATCCTTTCCGGCAGCAATTTGCGCTCTGATAAAGGTGGAGGAAATATCTAATAGAGGCACATGAAGTCGGGTAATATTTCCATAGATATCCGCATGTTCTTTTACTTCCACCGCACGACTATAAACGAAAATAGGATAATCTCTTAGTATAATCTCCGCGTTTTTCCATTTTGGTAAGCTTATTAGGTTATCCTCTCCCATCAATAAACAGAACTGGTCGCTTGGATATTTTTCGCCTAAGTAAACTAAAGTATCGATAGTATAGGAAGGTTTGGGAAGCTGAAATTCAATACTGCAGGCCGCAATATTCAGGTGTTTGCCAATGGCTAATTCCACTAGGTGAAGGCGATCATATTCATTAAGTAAATGCTCCTTTTGTTTGAAAGGATTCTGAGGACTTACCACCATCCAAACCTTGTCAATGTCTGTGTTTTCGACAAAGTATTGAGCAATGATCATATGCCCGATATGTACCGGATTGAAAGATCCAAAAAACAATCCAATTTTCATGCGCAGTGAATCAAAATGCTTGCAGGGCAACGAGCTTATTGTATAATCCTTCTTTAGCTAACAGCCCTATGTGATTACCTCTTTCTACTATTTCCCCATCTTGCATTACTAATATCTCATCAGCATATTGTATGGTAGATAATCTATGTGCAATAACTATTGAAGTGCGGTTTTTCATTAGTTTAGTCAATGCATCTTGTACCAGCTTCTCCGATTCTGAGTCCAATGATGATGTGGCTTCATCCAAAATTAAGATGGCCGGATTCCTCAATACAGCTCGTGCGATAGTGATACGCTGACGTTCTCCGCCGCTGAGGTTTTGTCCGCGGTCGCTCAGCATGGTTTGGTACTTCTGAGGTAGCTTTTCTATGAATTCATGCACATTGGCCACCTTGGCGGCCTGTTCCACCATTTCCTGCGTAGCATTTTCCAAACCAAATGCTATATTGTTAAAAATGCTGTCGTTAAATAGAATAGGCTCTTGCGATACAATACCCATTTGATTTCTTAAGTCAAGCAATTTATAGTCTCTAATATCTATACCATCAATAATTATTTGACCGGCGGTTACATCATAGAACCTGCATAATAAATCTGCCAGCGTGGTTTTGCCTGACCCTGATTGACCAACAAGTGCAATCATCTTCCCTTTTTCAATCTGAATATTGATGTTGCGCAACACCTCTTTATCGTCCCTATTATTATAAGCAAAGCTAACTGCTCTATATTCAATGCTGTGTGTAAAAGCACTAAGAGCGCTAGCATTGTCTTTTTCCTTTATATTATTTTCTGCATCAAGAATTACCTTGATTCTGTCAAAGGAAACCAGGCCTTTTTGAATATTATACCAAGCATTACTAATGCGTTTGCTGGGTTCAATGAGTAAGAAGAAGATGACTACGAAGCTGATAAATACCGCATTGTTCATTTCATGCGTTACAAGCACCATTTTTCCTCCATACCAAAGAATGACGCACATCACTGCAATAATCATCACTTCAGTAAGAGGTGAAGATAAATCACGACGACGGATGACGCGATTCATGGTAGTTTCATAAGCTTTATTCATCCGGAAAAACTTATCGCGCATAAAGCGAATGGTGTTAAAAGCTCTAATAATGCGGATTCCTCCAATGGTTTCATCGATAACAGATATTATCATTCCAATATGCTGCTGCCCTTCCTGACTTTGGCGCTTAAGCGTTTTCCCAATTAAAAAGATGATTGCGGCAATAATGCCCATCATGAAAAATACGAAGAAGCAAAGCTTGGAGCTGATCATGAACAGCGTAAACAAGGTAAGAATAATGAGAATTGGATCCTTGAAAAGAATATCCAAGAAGCCGAGGATACCATATTCTACTTCTTTCACATCGCTGGTCATCTTTGAAATTAAGTCGCCTTTTCTTTCTCCGGAAAAGAAGGAAAGGGGCAGATCGGTGATTTTAGTGTACAGTTGATTTTGTATGTCATGCACCACTCCATTTCGAACCTTCGCCATATAGAAAGAGCCGGCATAGCGGAATATATTTTTGAGAAAAAATACCAATACAATAACGCAAACTAAGAACACAAGCGCGTGAATGGCACTATGTTCTTTAACGATACTCTGCATTTGGTAATAGAACATGTTAATGAAATACTTTTCATTCAGTGCAAATACAGGCCTTGTTCGCACCTTAGTGGTTTGGTCGAATAGAATTTGTAAAAAAGGAACTAGCATCGGCGGAGAAACCACCGTAAAAATATTGGCCAGCAAGTTGAAAACGATGATTAAGCCGGTTTCCAGCTTATAATTACCAAGGTAAACAACAATGTTTTTTATTTTTTTCATTTCCGAAGCACAAACTTAGGCCTTATTTGTGAATTGGGTATTGCTATCCTTGGATGTGGCTGATGGAAATAGCGTAGATTTACATGGAAATTATAAGGTATGGATAATAAGAGGTTAAAAAAGGTATCCGGGCTGCTGCAAGAAGAGATGAGCAGAATTCTACAAAGAGAAGGACCTTCTTTGTATGGTACCAAATGTTTGGTAACGATAACCAATGTGGTAGTTACTTCTGATTTATCTACAGCCAGGTTTTACTTCAGTGTGTTTAATGCCGATGATCCGGATGAGGTATTAAGGCAAATTGCACATCATTGCAACAGGTTGAGAGGAGAATTGGGCAATCTGGTACGTCATCAGCTGCGCAAAATACCTGAATTGGAATTCTAT
>Ga0114964_10001791_pt1 | contig 15580 bp, 17 predicted proteins | sample C_131016_MF_Meta_FD_92638 | JGI IMG/M metagenome (GOLD analysis project Ga0114964, IMG submission 92638) | Freshwater microbial communities from Lake Croche, Canada to study carbon cycling - C_131016_MF_MetaG | ecosystem: Environmental > Aquatic > Freshwater > Lake | place: Lake Croche, Canada... | reverse complement strand
TATTATTTAACATTCCTATGTTAATCAAGCAAAATAAAATTGATTACGCCCATTTTCAATATGTGGTGCCTCCAATTAAAAGATGCAAATACATTGTTACCATTCACGACGTGCTATTTTTGGATTACCCACACTATTTTCCTCGATTATATAGAATAAAAAACCATTTTTTATTTAAATATAGCGCCAAGAAATCAGACATTGTTCTTACAGTTTCTCAATATTCTAAAGACAAAATTGAAAAGCATTTTTCTGTGTCTAATGTTAAAATAATTCCAAACGCAGTTGATCCAGAATATTTTAAAGAATATAAGAAAGAAACAGAAGCTCAAATAGTAAAGACCAAATACAATTTAGAAAACTATTTTTTATTTGTAAGCCGTTGGGAACCAAGAAAAAACCATCACACTTTGCTAAAAACATTTGTAGAAAACGAATATTATAAAAAATACAAATTAGTCTTTGTGGGAGATAATGCGATTGAAAATAAATCCTATAATAGCTATTTCCACTCGTTAGAAAAAGGTATTAAAGAACAAGTAATCAGACTTAAAAAAGTTCGATTTTATGACTTAGTTCATCTGGTTAGAGCTGCTTCACTCTCAGTATATCCGTCCTTTGCGGAAGGTTTTGGCATTCCGCCATTAGAAAGTATTGCCTGTTCTATACCTACTGTTTGCTCCAATACTACCTCAATGTCTGATTTTGATTTCATTGGCGATTGCCTTTTTGACCCTTTGAGTGCTACCGATTTGAATTTGAAAATTAACAACGCGCTACAAGACAATTTACTTGAAGAAAAAAAGCGCCAAGTTGTGATGAAATACAATTGGGAATTATCTGCACAAATTTTTAAAAAATTACTTTAATTTAATATTCTAAAATCCAATAATTTTCAGAAAAAGACTATTTTAGCAAATTGATTACATTTATCTAATGAAAATAGCCATTCTAGGAACGCGTGGAATCCCCAACCATTACTCGGGATTCGAGCAATTTGCTGAATTTTTCTCGGTATTTCTTGTTGAGAAAGGTCACGATGTTTACGTTTATAATTCCCACAATCATCTGTACCAAGAAAAAACCTTTAAAGGCGTAAACCTCATTCATCAATACGATCCAGAATACAAATTGGGAACTTTCGGTCAGTTTATTTATGATTATAATTGCATAATAGATTCTCGAAAACGTGATTTTGACCTCATTTTGCAATTGGGTTATACTAGTAATTCCATTTGGTTTTTCTTGCTTCCTAAAAAACCGATTATTATTACCAACATGGATGGATTAGAGTGGAAGCGCTCAAAATATTCCAAACTCGTACAACAATTCTTAAAATTTGCCGAAAAATTAGCGGTAAAAAGCAGCGATTATTTGATTTCCGATTCTTTGGGAATTCAAAAATACATCAATAGCAAATACAATGTTTCTTCAACTTATATTGCCTATGGTGCAAAGGTTTTTAATTCGCCAAACGAAGAAATTTTGAAAGAATATAATGTCGAAAAACACAATTACAATATGATTATGGCTCGTTTTGAACCAGAAAACAATATTGAAACCATTCTTGACGGAATAGTGTTGGCAGGACACGAAACCACCGTTTTGGTTTTAGGGAATCACAATACTAAATATGGGGAATACCTGAAAAACAAATTCAAATCGTTTGCTCCAATTCGGTTTATAGGTGCTGAATTTGACATTAACAAACTTAATAATCTTAGATATTTCTCTAATTTTTACTTCCACGGGCATTCTGTTGGCGGCACCAATCCGTCTTTGCTTGAAGCCATGGCCTCCAATGCATTTATTATTGCACACGACAATCATTTCAATAAAGCAATTCTAAAAGAAAACGGTTATTATTTTTCAAGTCCCAACGATGTAAAAAATAGTTTAGATACAATCAAAAAAAATGATAACTTGCAATTGGTTCAAAACAACTTTGATGCAATTGAAAATGAATTTAATTGGGATAAAATAAATGGCGAATACCTTCAACTTTTCGAAGAATGCATTTCAAAATCTAAGGCAGGAATATAACAATCACCCCCCGGCATTATTTGTTTTAATGGCATTATTGTGTATTCCTTTAGGGTACGCGTTCAATAGTATTTCGATTGCTTTATTGATAATTAGCACAGTTATCAACTTTAAAAAAGAAAACTTCCGTTTCGAAAATTATTTAATTTTTCCAATTGCATTATACCTTTTAATGCTGTTTTCTTTTACTTGGTCTATCGACAAAGACAGAACCCTAGCTGCAATTTCTAAAGAATTACCACTTTTATTATTTCCAATTTGTTTTTTATTATTTCGAACATTTTCAGAGGTAGAAAAGCAAAAAATCACAAAAGGATTTAGTTACGGAATGGTTGCATTTTCCTTTTTCTATCTAATAAAAGCGATCATTCGATTTATAATTTCCAAAGACACTTCGGTTTTCTTTTACCATGAATTAGTCACAAAAGATGTAAATGCCATTCACGTATCGGTTTATATGGCAGTTTCTTTTTTTTATTTTTTGGTTAAACCAATAAAAACTAATTTGGATAAATTGGCATTAACGGTATTGATGATAATGGTTTTCTTATTATCCTCTAAAAATATTGTTGTTGTTTTCATCGGGCTTTTAGTGTTCTACTATTTGTTTTTTTCTAAAACTGCAAAAAAATTACGCCTTAGAAATTTGATTTTATTACTTGTAATTCTAGGGTCACTTCCCTTTATAGGCAAAGTAAAAGAGCGGTTCAAGCAAGAATACGAAACCATAATGACCGATAGCAGCGTGAACGACGTTATCACCAAAGGGTCGGAAAAAGTATACAATGTCAGTATTAAACAAGCTTGGACAAACGAGACTTTCAAACCGAATGATTTTTTTCCAGGAACCGCTTTTAGGGTTTATCAGTTTAGAATTTTTACAGAATTTCTCCAAGAAGAAGCTATTTTTTGGAAAGGATTTGGACTAGACGCATCTTATTCTAAGATTGAAGAAAAAGGAGTTAAGTACAATCTCTATTTAGGGGACGAAAATAACGAGGGCTATCAAAAGATGAATTTCCACAATCAATACGTACAAGTTTTTGCAGAATTAGGGGTGTTTGGATTGCTATTATTGTTAATTATGCTGGCTTTGTCAATACGAAATGCAATAGCGTCAAAAAACTACTTTCACATTGCTTTTTCAGTTTTGATGATTTCATTATTTTTTACAGAGTCATTCCTCTGGAGACAACGTGGAGTCACTTTTTTTATCGTAATGTATTGTTTATTAAACAGTAAAATAAAATCTCAAAAAACAAACGCTATTTAATATAATATTACAATAATTTTAACGTTTCTAATACAATATTGGTCAAAACAAAACCGAATCCAAATTATGAAAAGAATTTTAATTACAGGAGCCGCAGGGTTTTTAGGATCCCATTTATGTGATCGTTTTATTAAAGAAGGCTATCACGTTATCGGAATGGACAACTTAATCACGGGAGATTTAAGAAATATCGAACACCTTTTTAAACTCGAACATTTTGAATTTTACCACCACGATGTTACAAAATTCGTTCATATCCCAGGAGAATTACACTATATTTTACACTTCGCATCACCAGCAAGTCCAATAGATTATTTAAAAATTCCAATTCAAACCTTAAAAGTGGGCTCCCTAGGAACACACAATCTTTTGGGTTTGGCAAGAGTTAAAAACGCTAGAATTCTAATCGCTTCCACTTCAGAAGTATACGGAGACCCTTTAGTGCATCCGCAAACAGAAGAATATTACGGAAATGTAAACACCATCGGACCAAGAGGTGTTTATGATGAAGCAAAACGTTTTCAAGAATCAATCACCATGGCGTACCACACTTTTCACGGTGTAGAAACTAGAATTGTGAGAATTTTCAACACTTATGGTCCTAGAATGAGACTGAATGACGGAAGAGTTATCCCAGCATTTATAGGTCAAGCACTTAGAGGGGAAGATTTAACCATTTTTGGAGATGGAATGCAAACGCGTTCTTTCTGTTATGTTGACGATCAAGTTGAAGGAATTTTTAAATTGCTTCATTCGGACTACGTTTACCCAGTTAATATTGGAAATCCCGACGAAATAACGATAAAAGATTTCGCTAATGAAATAATTAAATTAACGGGAACCAATCAAAAGGTAGTATATCACCCATTGCCAATAAATGATCCTTTGCAACGCCAACCGGATACTACAAAGGCAAAAAACTTATTGGGTTGGGAAGCCAAAGTTTCTCGTGAAGAAGGAATGAAAATTACCTACGAATATTTTAAATCACTTTCAAAAGAAGAGTTGTTAAAAGAAGAGCACAAAGATTTTTCAGGATATATAAAATAACATGACCGCAGCTCAATCCAGTAGGTATTCAAAATATATCAGACCAATAAGCATTGTATTTGACTTATTGGTAGTTGCTATTTTAGGCATCTATTTTTTTGAGGGAATGACACTAAAATTCAATGTCTATATTGGATATTTACTCCTATCGTGGTCAGTAATTGCCTTTCTCATTAAATTTTATGAGGTATTTAGATTTACAACTCCTGTTGAAATTATTGCCAAAATTTTAAAACAATGCACACTATTTTCACTTTTAATAATAGCCTATTATCCTTTCACACAAGAAGTTATTTTCAATGAAAAAGTAGTTATACTGTATTTAGTTTTTTGCACTTTTATTGTTTCAATTTTTAAATTTCTATTATTTTATTATTTAAAAAAATATAGAATAATAACAGGAAGTAATTTCAGAAACGTTGTAATAATTGGTCATACTAAAGAAGCAATTCGACTAAAAGAACTTTTTGAAGAAAGAAACGATTATGGCTATCGTTTTTATGGTTACTTTTCAAATAAAAGTAAATCGCCAGAAATTTCAGGAAACTTAGAAAACTTAAAAACATTTATACTCAATAATAAAGTCGATGAAATATTCAGCACTTTAGAAGAAATGAATAACGACCAAACCGTTAATATGGTTGAATTCGCCGATTCAAATAAAATCAATATAAAATTTATTCCGGGCTCAAAAGAAATTTTCTCTAAAAATTTAAAAATAAATTACTTAGAAATGTTTCCAGTTTTAACCATACAAAAAACAATTTTGCACGAACCCTCGATTAAAACCATCAAGCGAATATTTGACATAATTTTTTCATTACTGGTGATAATTTTTCTCCTTTCTTGGATAGTTCCAATTTTGGCAATTTTGATAAAAATAGAATCAAAAGGACCTATTTTTTTTAAACAAGGAAGGCCAGGATTAGAAGAAAACGAATTTTTTTGTTACAAATTTCGCTCCATGAAATTAAATGAAGAAACAGAATCAGAAGCTTCCAAAAATGACCCAAGAGTTACTAAAACCGGAAAATTAATGAGAAAAACCAGTATGGACGAGTTGCCACAATTTATAAATGTTCTTTTCGGCGACATGTCAGTTGTAGGACCAAGACCGCATCTTTGGTCCCAAAATAAATCCTATGGAAATAAAATAAAAAAATACATGGTTCGTCACTATGTAAAACCAGGAATCACCGGATTGGCTCAAGTTAAAGGATTTAGAGGCGAAATCGAATCGGATGAAGACATGATTAACCGAATCAAATTTGACGTTTTCTACATCGATAACTGGTCGCTTATTTTGGATATTAAAATAATTGTCCAAACGGTTATAAATATTATAAAAGGAGAAAAAAAAGCCTATTAAACCACTTTTTTACTAAATTTTTACCGCGTTTACCAAATTTAATGCAACGTTTAATATTTTTTTGAGTTTTAATGCCAATTTACACTCAAAAGAAATTAATTTTGCACAAAATTACAATTACTAAAAATGACAATTTTACTATTAGGTTCAGGAGGACGAGAACATGCATTAGCTTGGAAAATGCTCCAAAGCGCTAATTGCACGAAACTTTTTGTTGCTCCTGGTAACGCTGGAACAGGAAGTATTGCGAACAATGTGAACTTAAAAATCACCGATTTCGATGCTATTAAATCATTTGCCTTGAGTGAAAAAGTAGCAATGGTAGTGGTGGGTCCCGAAGACCCTCTGGTAAAAGGAATATTTGATTTTTTCCAAAATGATTCCGAAATAAAACACATTCCAGTAATTGGACCTTCTAAAAAAGGTGCGCAATTAGAAGGAAGTAAAGAATTTGCTAAGGAATTTTTAGTAAAACACAATATTCCCACAGCCGGTTACGACAGTTTTACTAAAGAAACCGTAGAAATGGGTTGCGAATTTTTGGAAACACTAGAACCGCCATACGTACTCAAAGCCGATGGATTAGCAGCTGGAAAAGGAGTTTTGATTATAAATGATTTAGCCGAAGCAAAACAAGAATTGAGAAACATGCTAGTGGACTCTAAATTTGGTGAAGCAAGTTCAAAAGTAGTAATTGAAGAATTTTTAGACGGAATAGAATTGAGCTGTTTTGTATTAACAGACGGCACCAACTATAAAATATTACCCACAGCTAAAGATTACAAACGAATAGGAGAGGGCGATACAGGTTTAAATACCGGAGGAATGGGCGCGGTTTCACCAGTTCCTTTTGCAGATGCATTGTTATTGGAAAAAATCGAAAAACGAATAGTAAAACCAACAATCGAGGGGCTTAAAAAAGATAAAATTCAATATAAAGGGTTTATTTTTATTGGATTAATTAATGTTCAAGGCGAGCCAATTGTAATTGAATACAATGTGCGATTGGGAGATCCTGAAACGGAAGTTGTAATTCCAAGATTAAAATCGGATATAGTCGAGTTGTTTATGGCCGTTGCAAATGAAAATCTGAACGAAGTAGATTTAGAAGTATATGTTCAGAGTGCAGCTACTATTATGGTAGTTTCTGGAGGATATCCAGAGGAATATCTTAATGGAAAAGTTATTTCAGGAATAGAAACCATAATTGATTCTATAGTTTTTCATGCAGGAACTAAGAAAGAAAAAGATAAGATTATTAGTAATGGAGGACGGGTTTTAGCGGTTACTTCGCTAGGAGATAATTTCGAAGAAGCAATAAAAAAATCGTATCAAAACATAGAAAAACTACATTTCGATACGATGTATTATAGAAAAGATATTGGTTTTGATCTTTAAAAAATTTCTTTGCAGAATTATTTTAAGAAAGAGTGAGCCGTTGTATCTTGAAATTCATCGTTATTGGCTTTGTGTAATTGCAATTGTTTTATCCAATAAATCATTGCAGCCAAACAAACAAGTATAAAAATCCAATTGATTGCATTGGCCGCAAACCAATTTTCCAATTCTAATTTTCTTAAATAATTTTGTGGAATGAAAAAAATGTTTTCAAACAACCATTGTATTCCTTCAAAAAATGCTTTCATCTTTGTTCAAATATTATATTTACATTTGCAAAAGTATAAAATATCCATATGATTACAAGTTTTTTTAAGAAATCTACACCAATAAATTTTGCATTAATTTTTTTAATGCTCTTATTTTCCTTTTTAATTACTCAATTTCACCAAGTTGGAACCGTTTTTTCTATGGTTTTTCTAGCTAAAAAATTGCTTTTGTTTTTTATTATTTCCGCCTGTTTTTTTATCTGTAATTTTATTATTCAAAAGAATAGATTGACCAAAGACAGTGCTTTTACAATATTATTTTATTTAATATTGCTTCTTTTTTTTCCTTCTGTAATGAATAACTACGAGTTATTTTTAGCTAATTTTTTTGTACTTTTATCCTTAAGAAGATTATTTTCTTTAACCACTTCAAAATCCATGAAGTTAAAAATATTTGATGCTTCATTATGGGTTTTTGTAGCTTCTATTTTTCATTTTTGGAGCATTCTTTTCATTATAGTAGTATATATTGGTATTCTTTTTCACACCGCTCGAGATTATAGAGCATGGTTTTTGCCAATTATTGCTTTCTTAACTACAAGTGTGCTGTTATTGTTTTTTGATTTGATTTTCAAAACGAATAATCTCCAAAATGCAATTGCAAATTCAGCTACCAGTTTCAAAATAGATTATTTTGTTAATAATTATCAAAACTTGGCTTTGTCTATTTTTGCATCTGTAGCCCTCTTTTTTATTGTGAATTTAGCCCTAACCATTTCAAGCCGACCAAACACGCTTCATTCCTCGCACAAAAAAATACTTTTTACTTTTTTTATTGGGCTTTTGGTATTTTTGATTTCACCAAATAAAAGTAACGACACTTTAATTTTCACACTTGCTCCTCTCGCTTTTGCAATGACTATCTTCTTTGAAACACCCCAACCAAATTCCCAAAAAGAAGTAGTTTTTTTAGCCTTGGCAGGATGCGGTTTATTTTTGTTCTTCGCACAATTATAGTTTGCCTCCAAAAGCCAAATCGCCAGCGTCACCAAGTCCAGGAATAATGTAATTTTTCTCGTTTAAATTTTCATCAATCGAAGCAATCCAAAGATGGCAATAATCGGGTAAATGCGATTTCAAATAATTAATTCCTTCTGGCGCTGCAATAATTACCGCCAAATGAATCTCTTTTGGAATGCCCTTTGAAATCAATTTATTGAATACCGCAACAATGGATTGTCCGGTTGCCAACATTGGATCAACCAAAATTAAATTGGCGTCATTGATATCCGAAACCGCATCGTATTCTACTTTTATTTCAAAATTAGCATCGTTATTTTGGTGAAATCTATAGGCCGAAACAAATCCGTTTTCGGCTCCGTCAAAATAATTCAAAAACCCATTGTGTAAGGTTAATCCTGCTCTTAATATGGAGCAAACCACTATTTTGTCCTTAATTTCTGATGAATTTTTAATGCCAAGTGGAGTTGATACTTCCCAAATTTTATAATGCAATTCTTTGCTCATTTCATAGGCCATAATTTCGCCAATTCTTTCAATGTTTCTTCTGAATCGAAGGCGGTCTTTCTGAATATTTACATCTCTAATTTCTCCTAGAAAATGATTTAGAACGCTATTTTTTTCAGATAAATGATGAATTTTCATAAAATTGGAATTAATATTTCAACGTTAAAAGTATAAAAAGTATCTTTGCTTTTTAAATAACAAAGATATGTTTTCAAAATTAGCTTATTCCGTATTTGAACAAAGTATTCAAGATTATCATCAATTTGATAATGTTGATCAACCCATTAACAACCCTTTTCCGAAAGATCAATTTGAACATTTATTGTATCACAAAAATTGGATTGATACCGTTCAATGGCATTTTGAGGACATTATTCGTGATCCAGATATCGACCCAGTTGCAGCCTTAACTTTGAAAAGAAGAATTGACGCTTCGAATCAAGAACGCACGGACATGGTGGAATACATCGACAGTTATTTTCTACAAAAATACAGCCATGTTTCTGTTAAAACTGGTGCAAAAATCAATTCAGAAAGTCCAGCTTGGGCATTTGACAGATTGTCAATTCTAGCTTTGAAAATTTATCATATGAATGAAGAAGCCACTCGTGAAGGAGCTTCCGCGGAACACCGTCAAAAATGCCAAGATAAATTGAACGTGCTTTTAGACCAAAGAACCGATCTTTCTTCGGCAATTGAAGATTTATTAACCGACATTCAAAACGGGGATAAATACATGAAAGTGTACAAGCAAATGAAAATGTACAACGACGACGATTTAAATCCGGTTTTGTATCAGAATAAAAAATAATTAATTATTCTGTCATTTCGACGAAGGAGAAATCGCATTAGTTGCTTTCGTTATGTGATTCCTTCTTTTTCGAAAAGACAAATCCAAACTCTCTTTTTTGTCAAAACCAATTGAACATATAGCCGTCAAGAGACTCTCCGCAATGGGAGATGTTGCCATGACGGTCCCTGTTTTAAGGGCTTTTAACGCGAAATATCCCAATGTTAAAATCACCGTTATTTCAACGCCTTTTTTTCAGCCTTTATTTAATGATATTCCGAATGTTTTCTTTTTGTCATTCGATAAAAAAGGAAAACACAAGGGGTTTTTAGGATTATTTCGTTTGTTTCTGGAATTACGAAAAAGTAAAATCGATGCTTTCGCCGATTTACATAATGTAATGCGTTCAAAAGTAATCAGAGGGTTATTTGCCTTGAGCGGAAAAAAAGTGGCGTTTACCAATAAAGGAAGAAAAGAAAAAAAGGAAGTTACTCGTGTGGTAAATAAAATCTTCAGACCATTACCCACCGTTTTTGAAAGACATGTAAAAGTGTTTGAAGCGCTTGGATTTCCCATCAATTTATCGAATCCTACGTTTCCTGAAAAATCGAAATTGTCGTCAGAAATTCTTGCTGTTGTGGGAGAAAAAAACGAAAAATGTATAGGAATTGCGCCTTTTGCTCAGCACGATTCTAAAGTATATCCTTTGGATTTAATGGAAAAAGTGATTGATGAATTGGCTAAAAACCCAAACCATAAAATTTTACTTTTTGGGGGAGGAAAAAAAGAAATAGAAATCTTAGAAACGCTTTCTAAATCGCGTAACAACGTAATTTCTGTTGCGGGAAAATTGAAATTCAACCAAGAAATTCAACTCATCAGCAATTTAGACGTTATGCTATCTATGGATTCTGGAAACGGACATATTTCGGCGATTTTAGGTGTAAAAACCATCACGCTTTGGGGCGCAACGCATCCGTATTTAGGATTTTCACCGTTCAATCAACCACAAGAAAATAGCTTGGTTTCCGATAGAAATTTGTACCCAAAACTCCCCACATCCATTTATGGAAATAAAAAAGTGGAAGGTTACGAAGACGCGATGCGAACGATATTTCCAGAAAAAGTGGTTGAAAAAGTAATTCAATGACAATTTCAATTTCAACATCAAAAATCAATTTCAATATCAATTTGAACAGCAATTGCAAAAAATCAATTATTACCGAATTAACTGATTACTAATTTAGTGAACACTGATCATTTTTTAAACGTCGTCGAAATCAACGAAAATCGTTTCCGATGTTGGATGCGCTTGACACGTTAAAACCAATCCTTCGGCCAATTCTTTGTCGGTAAGTATAGAATTTTTCTTCATTTCTGCAGATCCCACAGTCACTCTCGCCATGCAACTACTACAAATTCCGCCTTGGCAAGAATACGGAGCGTCAATTCCTTGTTTCAATGCAGCGTCTAGAATCGTTTGCTTTTGCGACATTTCGAAACTGGTTTCTTCATCGTCTACTAAAACAGTGATTTTAGTATGTCCGCCTAACGATTCTTGGATTTTATTTTCTGAAGTAGCACTGGTAAAAAGTTCGAATTTTATATTTTTTTCAGGAACATTCTGCTCTTTTAAAACGGCCGAAACGGTGTTGATCATTTCTTCCGGGCCACACAAGTAGAATTTATCAAAAGACAATTCTTTGTGTTTGTTATTCAATACAAAATTTACGGCTGCTTTATCAATTCGCCCAAAAAGTTCGTTTTCAACTTTCGCTTGTGTGTAAGAATAATGCACAAAAAAGCGCCCTACATATTGCGATTGAAAGTCGTGTAATTCTTGATGAAAAATTGTGTCTTCAGGAGATTTATTTCCGTAAACCAATACAAAAGTGCTTTTTGGTTCGCCAGTTAAAACGCTTTTTGCAATAGACATAATTGGTGTAATTCCGCTACCAGCTGCAAACGCCGCATAATTTCTTTGGCGATCGTGTTGCGGTTCGAAAGTGAATTTTCCTTCCGGACTTCCCACTTCAAGTACATCGCCCGCTTTTAATTTTGCATTAGCAAATTGCGAAAACAAACCGTTTTTAACCGCCTTCACTGAAATTCTCAATTCGCTACTTTCCGGAGCCGAACAAATAGAATAGGCACGACGAATTTCTTCTCCGTCTAAAGTTAATTTCAAGTTGAGGTATTGCCCAGCTACAAATTTATAGTTGGATTGCAATTCAGCGGGAACATTAAAAAGGATAGAAACGGCGTCTTTGGTTTCGCGTTTTACTTCTTTAATGTTTAATTTATAAAATGAAGACATTGATTTATTTTTTTGCAAAGATAGCAAAGAATATTATTTTACTTCAGAGTTTTAGCTTTCTTTATGCGCTCTTATTTTTCATCCTCTTCTAAAATAAAAATCTCATTCACACTGGTTTTAAACACTTCCGAAATTTTTAAGGCAAGAACGGTTGAAGGAGTATACCTCTCGGTTTCAATTGAGTTAATGGTTTGTCGTGAAACTTTCACTTTGTCGGCTAAATCTTGTTGCGTCAAATTTAGTTTTGCTCTTTCTACTTTTAGAGTATTTTTCATTTATTTTTCACTGCGTTTTAATAAAAAGTAAGTTGAAATTTGAGAAAACAACATCATAATAACCAATTGTTGTCCAGGAATTTGTTGGACGTCATCATTGATAACGATATCAAAAATTGGGAAAATAATAGTGAATATTATACCAAAAATAAATGCGCTATAGAAAGATTTTAATTTCAGAAAAACATGCATTTCATCTTCAATTTTGTCTTTTGCTAAAGCAATAAATGCCAATCCTAATATGAATAAATTCATAGCAATAGTTTTAATATTTCCTTTTGGTATTGTATCAAAATCATAATGCAATCCTTTTAGAATAAACATTGCAACAATCACTAAAATAATTAAAGCTACCCCAATTTTTTTAAAATAGTTTGGAAGCCCCACGGCTTTATCTTCAGATTTTTTCATTTTTTAATAAGTTAAGTTTACATAATGACAAACTTACTTTACTTTTTTATACTGTGCAAATTTTTTAATAATTTTTATACCTAAAACTATTATGTATAAGAAACTTATGTATATTTGCTTTTTTAAAACAGATTTATTTACGCCTTTTAAGGAACCAAAAAATGAAAAATTCACAATTGTACAAAGGAAGTTTAAACACTATAATCATGAAATTGCTGGAGGAAAACGGCAAAATGTATGGTTATGAAATCACTCAAAAGGTAAAAGCGATTACGCTTGGCGAACTTCAAATTACCGAAGGCGCTTTGTATCCTGCGTTGCACAAACTAGAAGCGGAAGGCTTGCTGGATGTAGAAGTTGAAAAAGTAGACAACCGATTAAGAAAATATTACAAACTCACCGAAACCGGAACCAAAGAAACCGTAAACCGTTTGGCGGAATTGGAAGATTTTATTAGAAACATGCAAAGTTTAGTTCAACCAAAATTAGAATATTAGTTATGAAATTAACCAAAGAACAAATCCAGTTTATAGACACTTTTTTAATTAAAAATGAAGTGATTTTTGTAGATATCCGTCAGGAAATGCTAGACCATATTGCTTTGGCTTTAGAAGAAAAAATGGAAGTCGAAAACCAAGATTTTCAGGATGCTTTTAAAGATTATATGGAGCAACATAAAAAAGAAATTTTGAGAAATAATAAAACAATTCGAGGTTCTTATTTGGACGCTGTTAGAAAGTTTTCATTGTTTTTAATAAAACCATACATGTTGGTTTTTGGTGGAGTATTATTTCTTTTTTTTAAAGATATCAACTTAAATCCTTACTTTAAAGACATCTCATTTTTTAATTCAATTACTTTAATAATTTTAGCAATTGCACTTTTTCAATTTGTTTATTTTTATATTTATTTAAAAAAGCGATTTTATTTTATTGAGAAAAATGGTTGTGTTTTACCTGTAATAAATATAACATATTGTATAATTTTAACCTATTTTAGTCCAGAAAATGTTACGGGATATACCTTTTCAATTATAATTTTTCTTCTTTTTGGCTATATTATTTTCTTTATCAATGAAATAGTAAAATTTAATAAACACCGATTTAATTACATTTAAGATGAAACTAACCCCCGCCCAAATAGGCCAACTTTACACGTTCACGAAACAGCATTACGTGGAATATTACGATTTGCAAACCGAGCTTGTCGATCATTTGGCCAACGCCATTGAGCTAGAATGGGAAAGCAATCCAACGCTATCATTCGAAACATTATTAAATAAAGAATTCAAGAAATTTGGTGTTTTCGGTTTTATGGATGTGGTCGAGAAAAAACAAAAAGCCTTGGCCAAAAGATACAACAATTGGGTTTGGAATCATTTTAAAGATTTTTTTAAATTACCAAAAATTATAGGCACGGTGCTATTAATAGCGGCTTTATTTTATTTTTTTAAATTCAATGACAACAACCTAATAATTATCAGAATTTTGTTTGTAATTCAATTAGCAATAGTGTTCTTCGCATTGATAAAGCGAGAGTTGAATAAAAATAAGAAGGAGTTGAATCCAAAAAAATGGCTTTTAGAAAACACCATTTACCGGTGCGGCAACTTTGACAGTGTGTTATGGTTGCCTTTTTCTACAGTAAATAACGCATGCAATAGTGTTACTGAAATTTCGGATTATTTTCTTTTCGGAATCAGTTGTTTTTTTGTGTGTAGTGGTTTGTTTTTTTACATCATTCTGTTTGAAATCCCTTCAAAAGCGCAAGACTATTTAGAAAAAACCTATCCGGAATACCAACTTTCAAAACAATAATTTATTATATTTATCCAATAATTTATAAACCTTTAATTTTATGTTCAAACATTTTATCAATCTCGAATTAAAAGCCTTTTTGCGATCGGCGTCATTTGGGAACAAATTAGTCATGAAACTACTAATGGCTTTTTTTGCAGTTTATTTCGCAGTAGCTTTTATTGCCCTTGGGTCGGGAATCTTTTATATCATTCAAGAAAGTGGCTATAAAGACCCTCTTTTATTTGTCAACAAATATGCTTTTTACTGGTTTCTAGGGCATTTATTATTGCGTTATTTGGCGCAATCAATTCCTGTAATGAGCATCCGACCGTTAATGATTTTGCCAATAAAAAAAGCGTCGTTGGTTCATTTTGTCTTGGGAAAATCTGCAATTTCATTTTTTAATATTTTACATGCTTTTTTCTTTGTTCCATTTTCAATTGTTTTATTATTGAACGGATACAGTGTGGCAGGCGTAATTACTTGGCACCTTGGAATGATGGCATTGGTATTTTCGAGTAATTTCTTGAACATTTTAGCTAATAAAAAAGATGCTATTTTAATTCCAGTGGCACTAATTGTAGCGGCGTTAATTGCTTCCCAATATTTTAAATGGTTTGATATTACGTTGTATACACAAGTGTTTTTTGATGCTTTGTATTCAATTCCAGTCGCTTTTGTAGTGCCTTTTTTACTGTTGGGAATCTTGTATTATTTTGCCTATTATTATTTTATAAACAACATGTATTTTGATGATAAACTGGCAACCAAACAAAAAACTGCCGACGGAAAAGAATACGCGTGGTTGAACAAATACGGGACTTTAGGTTCTTTTCTAAAAAATGACATTAAATTAATAACTAGAAACAAACGTTCCAAAAACACCGTTTTAGCGGGCTTCTTTTTTCTTTTTTACGGATTGTTATTTTTCAGACAGACTATTGAAGGCACCGGAAATGTGATGCAAATATTCGCTGGAATTTTTGTTTCGGGAGGGTTTTTAATGAATTTTGGCCAGTTCGTTCCTAGTTGGGACAGCGCCTATTACAAACTGCTAATGAGTCAAAATATTACTTATAAAGATTATTTAGCATCAAAATGGTGGTTGGTGGTAATTGC